>OGIM01000210.1_pt1 | contig 24770 bp, 14 predicted proteins | sample 1571801 | NCBI WGS metagenome assembly OGIM01 (sample SAMEA2582106, study PRJEB24529) | metagenome | biome: Human gut stool | place: China | collected 2011
GGTGATCATGGGGAACATGATGCTCATGTTGCCGTAGGCAGAAGCCCGCAGCAGCGCGCGCAGCTGGGTCTTGAAGAAGTCCTTGCGGGTCAGGCAGATGCGGATGGCGCGGTAACCCAGCGCGGGGTTCTCCTCGTGATCCAGCTTCATGTAATCCACGGTCTTGTCTGCGCCGATATCACAGGTGCGCACCACCACCTTGCGGGGTGCAAGGCTTTCCACCACCTGCTTGTAGGCCTCGAACTGGTAGTCCTCGGTGGGGAAGTCCTTGCAATTCAGGTAGACGAACTCGGTGCGGAACAGACCCACGCCGCCGGCGTCGTTCTGCTGCACTGCGCCCACGTCGCCCATGCCGCCGATGTTGGCAAATACGTTGATGGTCTTGCCGTCCAGCGTGGTGTTGGGCTTGCCCTTCAGCTCCTGCAGAAGAGCCTGCTTTTTCTGATCTTCCTGCTGGCGCTTTTTCAGGCTCTTGAGCAGGTCGGGGGTGGGGTCTACATACACACAGGCGTTGTAGCCGTCCACCACAGCCATCTTGCCGTCCCAGTCGTCCTGAATGTCCTTGCACTGGATCAGGGCGGGAATGTTCATGCTGCGTGCCAGAATGGCGGTGTGGCTGTTGGAGCTGCCCTCGCGGGTGATGAAGCCCAGCAGCAGGCTTTTATCCATGCGCACGGTCTCGGAGGGAGCCAGATCCTCGGCTACCAGAATGCTGGGCTCGGTGCCCTGCAGGGAAGCGTTGTCCACCCCCTGCAGAATGTCCAGCATGGCCTGCGCGATGTCCAGCACATCGGCGCTGCGGGCCTGCAGATACGGGTCGTCCATGGCAGAGAACACCGCAGCCTGATTGTTGCCGGCGGTCTTGACGGCGTACTCGGCGCACATCTTCTGCCCGTTGATGATCTCCTTGATGGCATCCACAAAGTCGTCATCATCCAGCATCATGGCGTGGATGTTGAACACTTCGGCGATGTCCTCGCCGGCTTCTGCCAGTGCCTTTTCGTACAGGGCGGTCTGCTGCTCAATGGCCTTCTGGCGGGCAGCTTCAAAACGCTCCAGTTCTGCGGCGGTATCTGCCACAGGAGCGGTGGAAATCGCGGTATCTTTTTTCTTATAGATCTTCAGCTTGCCAATGGCGATGCCATTGAGCACGCTTTTGCCGGTGCCTACCTGCATAGCACGTTCTCCTTCCACTTACAGCCGGGCGTGCAGCGCTCGGCGTTTTGTCAAAAAAGCCCCCGCAGTTTTCCCGCGAGGGCTCGGCTTTTAAGTCGCGGCTCAGACGTTCTCGCTCAGGAACTTCTGGATGGCCTCTGCGGCTGCTTCTTCATCATCGCCTTCGACCTTGATGGTCACGGTCTCGCCCTGCTTGACGCCCATGCCCATCAGAGCCATCAGCTTGCGCATATCGCAGCTCTTGCCGTCCTTCTCGAGGGTGGCGGTGCTTGCAAAACCCTTCACGGTCTTGACCAGCAGACCGGCGGGACGGGCATGGATGCCGCAGGCATCCTTAACAGTGTACTGAAATTCCTTCATAATCATTTTCTCCTTACTTGATCCCTCTGCCCGGGCTGCACATTCAGCCCCGGAACATGGCTTTGCCAACGGGGATCGGTATACTACTATTATAAACCCGTACCGGTTTTTTTGCACCGTTTCATATTGCCGATTTTTACAAGAATTTTTTGTTATATTTGAACATACGGATGCTACAAAAATCCGTGTTTTGCCTAATTTTTGTCGAATCGTTTGTAAAAACTAGGCAGTTTGTGCAACTGTCGGACAAGAGCTTAAAAAAGGTCGTTTTTCCCCGAATGCCGTCCCTATTCCACAGGGTAGCCCTCCGCGTCCAGCGGCAGCTCGGTGTAGGGGGCTGCCTGCGGGGCGGCTTCGGGCGCTGCGTCCGGCTCACCGGAGGTCTGCTGCGCGGTGTCGTCGGTCAGCTGCTCATCGTGCCGCTCGCCCCAGTCGCCGCTGTAATCTTCGCCGGAGGTCTGCTTTGCCAGTTCGTTCTGGGCGTCCTGCAGCCCCAGCACCGTGCCGGAGGGCTTTTCCAGCAGATATGCGCCCACGGCCTTCTTTTTATACACCAGCAGCACCCCGTAGCGGCTGGTCTCGCCGTTGCTTGCCGCCGGGAGCAGCGCCGACCATTTTTCCACCGTTTTGCCCTTGTAGCGGGCAAGATCCATGCCGCTCTGCTGCACCACCCCGTTGAAAGCGGAAAAGCTGTCGTCCCACTTGCGGGGGATCTTGACCTTATCCGCCGTAATGGACGCGCCGTCCACCTCCAGCCCGTAGCCGGTGAACCATGTCTGGATGTCCTGTGCGCTCTCGATACGGTTCACCGGGGCAGCTACCGCCACCGTCCGGGTACTGATGAACCGCCCCAGCATAGCGCTGAACACCACCAGTGCGCAGCACGCTGCCCCTGCTCCCAGCTTTTTCAGGCTCGTCTTGCTCAGTGTTACCACAAACATATCCCCATGCCTCCCCGCCATTTGCGCTTGCATACTCTGCAAGTAGCTTATGCAGGGCACCGGGCAGATATGCCGGAGCAGTCCGCTTCCTCCCGATGACAGCAAACAGCCCCCCCGGTCGGTGCCTGACGGCGTAGGCCGGGGGAGCTGTTCATGTTCTTATAAAATCCGCCGGGCAGACCCAGCCATCCTGCGCAAGCACCCTGTGCAGGACCTGCATCACACCGGCCTGCGTATGGGGCGGTGCAAGGAACGGCACCTTTGTCCGCAGGGGCGCGCTGCCGTTTTCCATCAAAAAGCCGTATTTTGCGGCGGTCAGCATCTCGGCATCATTGTAGGTATCGCCAAAGGCCATCATCCCCGTGGAAGGGATGTTGAACTGCCGCCCCAGTTGCTCCAGCGCAGCACCCTTGTGGACACCGGGGTTCATCACATCCACCCAGTTCTTCCCGGCTACCGCCACCGAAAACGCTCCGCCGCAGGCCGTACTGTATACGGCATCAAAGGCCTGCTGGGCATTTCCCGCCGGCAGATAGATGGTAAATTTGTCTGCCGGGGCCTCTACGGCCAGCAGGTCGTCCACATAGGTCACGCGGGTGTAAAAGTTCCGGAACACAGCGTCATAGCACTGCCAGGGCTTTTCCACGTATACGCAGTCCAGCCCGCAGAGCATCCCGATGTCCCGGTTTTCCCGGGTCAGCTTTGCCAGCTGCCGCCAGCCTGCGGTAGGCATCTCAGAAACAAACAGGTCTTTGCCCTGCCAGCGGATGGCACCCCCGTTGTCTCCGATGAGGATGACTGTATCCAGCAGCCCGGCAAACATTTCTTCCAGCGTATACAGGGGCCGTCCGCTGGCAGCGGCAAACCGGATATCCTTCTGTGCCAGTGCGTGCACCATCCCGGCAAAGCCCTGAGGCAGGCAGCTGTGTTCATCCAGCAAAGTCGCGTCCATATCAGAGGCAACCAGGCGAATGCGGTCCGTAGCCATCGTTTTTCTCCCTTTATCCGATATAGCTGATATTGGCGTCCAGCTCGCCGCTGTAACCGTTGATGCGGGCCTTCTCGGTGCCCTGCCACAGATCACAGCCGATGGGACTGGAGGAGACGCCGTAGTGGGCGTTCCAGATGGTGTAGCGGCTGCGCAGGGTGTTGTAATCCACCCGCTTGCGGTACCATGTGGTGGAGGCGTACACGCCGGGCTTGTAGCCCAGCTCCTTCACCCGCTCGCAGAAGGCGATGGCGCACTTGGTGCGGTCCTCAACGCCCAGACCGTCGGCGCGGCCGGTGCCGCCCGGGGCGGTGGAAGCCTCGGTGTCATAGAAGATGGGGTAGTCCAGCATCCGGCCGTTCAGCGCCCAGTTGCAGCCCTCGGCCTCCTCCTGCGCCTCGGCCTCGTTCACGGCCTGCGTAAAGAAATACACGCCCACCTTCAGCCCCGCGTTGCGGGCGTTGGTGAAGTGCTCCTCGAACATGGGGTCCTTGACCAGATTTCCCGCAGCGCCGTAGCCCCGGTAGCCGATGCGGATGATGACGAAGCTCACGCCGGATTTTTTGATCTTGTTCCAGTCCAGCCCGGACTGATACTTGGACACGTCGATGCCAAAAGTCACATTGTCCTGTTTAACGCCGTTGGCGTCGAAATAATACAGCTTGCCGTCAATGGAGCGCAGACCGGTGACCTTTTTGTTGGTGTCCTGCGCGTAGTAGTAGGTCTTGCCGTTCTCGGTGCGCCAGCCGGAGTACACCGGCTCTTCTTCTTTGTCCTTGATGCCGAACAGCCAGTTGAACAGCCACCGGAAAAAGCCGTTTTCATCGGTCAGGTCGATGCACTGCGCCTCGGCATCCTCCAGTGCGCCGGAATCCAGCGCCTGTTGGATCTGCTCCGGGGTCAGCAGTACGCTGTCCTCCGGGGTGTGCTGGGCGGCGGTGTCGTTCTGGGTGGTGCCGTCCGCTGCGGGAGCCTGCGGGTCCTGCGCGGCCAGCTCCGGGGTCTCTTCCAGCAGCATGGCAGGGGAGCTCTCCTCTTCCAGTGCGGTATCCTCAGCGGGCTGTGCCGGTGTTTCCGGCGTTTCGGCGGCTTCTTCCGGTGCAGCCGGTGCAATTTCGACAGTTTCCGGTTTTTCGGTCTGTTCCGGGGCGGGGGCAGTCTGCTGCGGCTGCGCGGTGCTTTCCGCTTCCTGCTCCGGGGCGGTGGCCGCTGTGCTCTCGGTGGCCGGTGCAGGGTCAGCCGCTGCCGGGCTGCTTGCCTGCGGTACCTCGGCGGTAACATGGGGCACGACCGCACCCACGGTCAAAGTTTCCGGCTGTGCAGACAGCAGGGTCGCTGCCCCTGCGCCGCCCACAGCCAGAACCAGCGCCATGGTCAGCGCTGCAACGGCTGCCGCCGCCTTGCGGCGGACTGTGCCGGATCGGTCAAATCGTTTTTTCATCTGTCGTCTCTGCCTCCGAATCTCCCGGTGGTGCAGCGCTGCGCTGCCCGGGTCTTTGCCCCTTGCCCGGGGCGGGCCTGCTTTTATTCCACGCCGCCCATGGGTTCAGGATAAAAAGGACGGCGGATGATAACTTTACTCTTCCTCTAGTATACACCCGCACGCGGGGAGCAGTCAACGGCACAGCGGGCTTCTACACAAATTCTCCACCGGGGCAGTGTGTCGGAAAATGTTCCAAATGGAATACGTTCCGGCAGGGCAGAACATTGCACAAAGCCGAAATTTCACATTTTTTCCAGCAACCCCTTGCTGTCTTGACAGGTGTATGGTATGATACAGGACATACGTTCGTAACTTTAACGATCTGTTTTGGATAGAAAGGCAAGTTTTATGTCGAAGCTGAAAGAATTTTTGGCGCGGAAGGATATCGTCATCTCTCCGCAGCGTTACCTCATTGACGCACTGGGCGCAATGGCACAGGGTCTGTTCGCCAGTCTGCTCATCGGCACCATCATCAAGACGGTGGGCCAGCAGACCGGTCTTGCACTGCTGGTGGATCTGGGCGGCTATGCCACGGCCATGAGCGGCCCCGCCATGGCCTGTGCTATCGGCTGGGCACTGCATTGCCCGCCGCTGGTGCTGTTCAGCCTGATCACCGTGGGCTACTCGGCCAATGCGCTGGGCGGTGCAGGCGGCCCGCTGGCCGTGCTCATCATCGCCATTGTGGCAGCAGAGCTGGGCAAGGCGGTAAGCAAGGAGACCAAGGTGGACATCCTTGTCACCCCGCTGGTGACCATTTTTGCAGGCGTTGGGCTTTCCATGCTCATCGCCGCCCCCATCGGCGCAGCCGCAAGTCAGGTGGGCACTCTTATTATGTGGGCCACCGAGCAGGCTCCGCTGGTCATGGGTATTCTGGTGTCGGTCATCGTGGGCGTGGCACTGACCCTGCCCATCTCCTCTGCCGCCATCTGCGCCGCACTGGGTCTGACCGGCCTTGCGGGCGGCGCTGCCGTGGCAGGCTGCTGCGCCCAGATGGTGGGCTTTGCCGTGATGAGCTACAAGGAGAACGGCGTAGGCGGCCTTGTCAGTCAGGGGCTGGGCACCAGTATGCTGCAGATGGGCAACATCATCAAGAACCCCCGCATCTGGATCGCCCCCACGCTGGCCAGTGCCATCACCGGCCCGCTGGCTACCTGCCTGTTCCACTTTGAGATGAACGGCGCGGCGGTCTCCTCCGGCATGGGCACCTGCGGTCTGGTGGGTCAGATCGGCGTCTACACCGGCTGGGTCAGCGACATTGCCGCCGGTACCAAGGCTGCCATCACCCCCATGGACTGGGCTGCGATGGTGCTGCTGTGCTTTGTGCTGCCCGCCGTGCTCAGCGTGGTGTTCTGCGCGGTAGAGCGCAAGCTGGGCTGGATCAAGGACGGCGACTTGAAGCTGAACTAAATAGTTATAAGATAAGTAAAACCACCGGAGCGTCTGCGGATGCTCCGGTGGTTTTGTTTGTGGGGGACGAACCCTCTCAGTCTCGCATACGCTCGACAGCTCCCCCGAGGGGGGGAGCTTTTTGCATCTGCCGGTTTGCAGCGTAAAACCTCCCCCTTTCGGGGGAGGTGGCATCGCGCAGCGATGACGGAGAGGGTTTACTCCCGCAAAACCCCATGAAAAAATACACTCAAAATGCATAAAATACGCATATATTTAATAATATTTGCATAAAGATACAGATTGAACCAAAAGAAAAGCGAAACAGGTGCTATGTTTGGCAGTTTTTAGCATTGACGGAAAACCCGCGCTGCGTATAATAAAAGCATCAACCGCAAACGAAAGACAGAGGATGCGAAGGGAAATGCGCATCAGAGAACAAAAGTGTATTTTTATTAAAGGAGCGCGTTTATCATGAAAAAGGAAAACATCAAAAAAGTCGTGCTGGCTTACTCCGGCGGTCTGGATACCTCCATCATCATTCCCTGGCTGAAGGAAAACTACAACAACTGCGAGGTCGTTGCTGTTTCCGGTGATGTGGGTCAGGGCACCGAGCTGGACGGTCTGGAAGAAAAGGCCAAGGCTACCGGCGCATCCAAGCTGTATGTGCTGGACCTGAAGAAGGACTTTGTGGAGAACTACATCTTCCCCACCCTGAAGTTTGGCGCTAAGTACGAGGACTACCTGCTGGGCACCAGCTTTGCACGTCCGTGCATCGCCAAGGCACTGGCAGATATCGCTATCAAGGAGGGCGCAGATGCCATCTGCCACGGCTGCACCGGCAAGGGCAACGATCAGGTGCGTTTTGAGCTGACCCTCAAGGCCTTCTGCCCGGATATGGCCATCATCGCTCCGTGGCGCGAGTGGGATATCAAGAGCCGTGACGAGGAGATCGACTACGCCGAGGCGCACCACATCCCCCTGAAGATCAACCGTGAGACCAACTACTCCAAGGACAAGAACCTGTGGCACCTGAGCCACGAGGGTCTGGATCTGGAGAACCCCGCCAACGAGCCCCAGTACAATAAGCCCGGCTTCCTGGAGCTGGGCGTCAGCCCCGAGCAGGCACCCGATGTGCCCACCTATGTGACCATCCACTTTGAAAAGGGCGTTCCCACTGCCGTGGACGGCAAGGAGATGGGCGCTGTGGAGCTGGTGGAGTACCTGAACGCGCTGGGCGGCGCAAACGGCATTGGTTTGCTGGACATCGTGGAGAACCGTCTGGTGGGCATGAAGAGCCGCGGCGTGTACGAGACTCCCGGCGGTGCCATTCTGTACAAGGCCATCGACGTGCTGGAGACCATCACGCTGGACAAGGAAAGCTCTCACTTCAAGGCACAGCTGGCACAGAAGTACGCCGATATCGTGTACAACGGCCAGTGGTTCACCCCGCTGCGCGAGGCACTGGATGCCTTTGCCGACAGTCTGGAAAAGACCGTGACCGGCGATGTGAAGCTGAAGCTCTACAAGGGCAACATGATCAACGCCGGCGTCACCTCTCCGTACACCCTGTACGACGAGCAGACCGCTTCCTTCGGTGAGGACGAGGACTACAATCAGGCCGATGCCGCAGGCTTCATCAACCTGTTCGGTCTGTCCATCAAGGAGCGCGCAAAGCTGTCCAAGAACTGGCCGGAGGTCAAGTAATCGCAACATTTTCGACTGCGTGTGTTTTCACACTTTCACACGCGGGTTCTCACACCGGCATCGTTGCCGGCGGCACCGCCGCAGGAGCGTTTTCCCCTGCGGCGGCTTTGCCGTTTTTATAAGGAGTTTATATTATGGCAGAACAACTCTGGAAGGGTCGGTTTTCCAAGGCGGTGGACAGCCGCGTCAACGACTTCAACTCCTCCATCCGCTTCGACCAGCGGATGATCGCGCAGGATATGCGCGGCAGCGGCGTCCACGCCGCCATGCTGGCGCGGCAGGGCATTATTTCGGAGCAGGACTGTGCGGATATCCTCAGCGGTCTGGCTTCCATCGCGGACGACCTGTCCAGCGGTGCGCTGACCATTGACCCCGCCGCCGAGGACGTGCACACCTTTGTGGAGCAGACCCTGACCGCCCGCATCGGGGATGCGGGCAAGCGGCTGCACACCGGCCGCAGCCGCAACGATCAGGTGGCGCTGGATATCCGCCTGACTTTGCGGGATTACAGCAAAACTTTGCAGGCCTACATCGTGGAGCTGGTGCGGGTGCTGTGCAAAAAGGCGGCGGAGAACACCGCCTCCGTCATGCCCGGCTACACCCATCTGCAGCGCGCCCAGCCCATCACCTTCGGCCACGCGCTGATGGCCTACGCTTCCATGCTGCTGCGCGACCTTGACCGCTTTGCGGACGCCACCGCCCGCATGGACAGCCAGTGCCCGCTGGGCTCCGGCGCACTGGCGGGCACCACCTACCCGCTGGACCGGGATTTCACCGCCGAAAAGCTGGGCTTTGCCGCCCCCTGCGCCAACAGTCTGGACGGCGTGTCCGACCGTGATTTCTGCATCGAGCTGGCAAGCGCCATCTCCATCTGCATGATGCACCTGTCCCGCCTTTCGGAGGAGATCATCCTGTGGTGCAGCTGGGAGTTCAAGTTCATTGAGCTGGACGATGCCTTTACCACCGGCTCGTCCATCATGCCCCAGAAGAAAAACCCCGATGTGACCGAACTCATCCGCGGCAAGACCGGCCGGGTGTACGGCGACCTGAACACCCTGCTGGTGATGATGAAGGGTCTGCCGCTGGCCTACAACAAGGATATGCAGGAGGACAAGGAAGCCATCTTTGATGCAGTGGACACCTTGGAACTCTGCCTCAAGACCATCACCCCCATGCTGGATACCATGAAGACCCTGCCCGCCAATATGCGCCGCGCCGCCGCAAAGGGCTTTATCAACGCCACCGACTGCGCCGACTACCTGACCAAGAAGGGGATGCCCTTCCGGGATGCCTACAAGCTGACCGGCTGCATGGTGTCGGACTGCATTGCCGCCGACAAAACGCTGGAAGAGCTGACCCTGACCCAGTTCCAGACCTACAGCCCGCTGTTTGAGGACGATATCTATGATGCCATCGACCTTGTGCACTGCTGCGAGGGACGCACCAGCTACGGCGGCCCCAGCGCCGCCAGCGTAGAAAAGCAGATCGCGCTGGCAACGGCACGGCTGGACGCATGGGAGGAGGAAAACGCATGAAGGTAAAGGTGTTTATTGATGGCTCTTCCGGCACCACCGGCCTGCGCATCGCCGACCGTCTGGCAGCCCGCCCGGAGATCGAGCTGCTGTCCATCTCCGCCGAAGGGCGCAAGGACGTGCAGGAGCGGGCAAAGGTCATCAATTCTGCCGACCTTGCCTTCCTCTGCCTGCCGGATGCAGCTTCTAAAGAAGTCATGCCCCTGCTGCGCCCGGACGTGAAGGTGCTGGACACCTCCACCGCCTTCCGCACCGATGCCGCATGGGACTACGGCTTCCCGGAGCTGAAGGGACAGAAGGCAAAGATCCAGAACTCCTACCGTGTGGCAGTGCCCGGCTGCTATGCCAGCGGCTTTATCAGCATTGCCCGCCCGCTGGTGGAGCTGGGGCTGGTGGCAAAGGAATACCCCTTCAGCTGCACCGGCATCTCCGGCTACTCCGGCGGCGGTAAAAAGATGATCGCGGACTACGAAAGCCCCGACCGCCCGGCGCACAGCAAGCTGGATGCGCCCAAAAGCTACGGCCTGAGCCTTGGCCACAAGCACCTGCCGGAGATGCAGAAGATCAGCGGCCTTGCGCACACGCCGATGTTCGTGCCGGTGGTGTGCGACTATTACTGCGGGATGCAGGTGCTGGTGCCGCTGGATCTTACCCTTGCGGGCACTACCGCCGAGGCCGTGGCTGCCGCCCTTGCGGACTACTACAAGGACGCTGCCACCGTCAAGGTGCACGGCCTGAACGAGCCGCTGCCGGAAAACGGCCTGTACTCCAATGCCATGGCGGGCACCGACCGCATGGAACTGTACCTGACCGTGAACGCCGCCGGGGATCAGATGATGCTGGTCTCGCTGTTTGATAATCTGGGCAAGGGCTCCTCCGGTGCCGCCGTCCAGTGCATGAACCTGATGCTGGGTCTGGAAGAGACCAAAGGGTTGGAATAAACTTGTTTTTCTTTGTGGGAAAGGAAAATCGTTATGCAGTATAAGGAAGTTGCGGGCGGCATCTGCGCGCCCAAGGGTTTTGCCGCCGCCGGTGTCCATTGCGGCATCCGGGCAAATCACGGTGAAAAATACGATCTGGCGCTCATCAAGGCCGAGGTGCGCTGCGCTGCTGCGGGCGTGTACACCACCAACAAGGTCTGCGGTGCGCCCATCAAGGTGGACCGCGCCCATCTGACCGATGGCTACGCACAGGCCATTGTGGTCAACAGCGGCAACGCCAACACCTGCGCCGCCAACGGCGTGGCGTTGGCAGAGGAGTGCTGCACACTGGTAGGCAAGGCGCTGAATATTGACGAAAAGGATGTTCTGCCCGCCTCTACCGGCGTCATCGGTCAGCCCATGGTCATCGATCCCTTTGCCCGGGGCATCCCGGCGGCGGCTGCAAAGCTGGCTGCCACCGCGCAGGGCAGCACGGACGCCGCCACCGCCATCATGACCACCGACACCCATAAAAAGGAGTACGCCATCCAGTTCGAACTGGGCGGCAAGGTGTGCACCGTGGGTGCCATCGGCAAGGGCAGCGGCATGATCGCCCCCAACATGGCTACCATGCTGGCGTTCTACACCACCGATGCCGCCGTCTCGCCTGCGCTGCTGGAAAAGGCGCTCAAGACGGTAGTGCCCGGCACCTATAACCAGATGAGCGTGGATCTGGATACCTCCACCAACGACACCCTGATCATTATGGCGTCCGGTCTGGCGGGCAACCCGGAGATCTGCGAGGAGAACGCGGACTACGCCGCCTTTGTGGCAGCGCTGACCGCCATTGCAGAGCACATGTGCGCCGAGCACGCCGGAGACGGCGAGGGTGCCACCCACCTGATCACCTGCGAAGTGACCCATGCGCCCGACCTCAAGACCGCCCGCGCCGTTTCCCGCAGTGTGGTCTGCTCCAACCTGTTCAAGGCGGCTGTCTTTGGCCGCGATGCCAACTGGGGACGCATTCTGTGCGCCATCGGCTATACGCCCGGGGATTTCTCCATTGATAAGGTCTGCGTCTGGCTTTCCAGCAAGGCGGGCGAGGTGTATGTGTGCGAGAACGCCGCTTACCATCCGTACAGCGAGGACGAAGCCGCCAAAGTGCTGGCAGAGCACGATATTCTGGTCAAGGTGGATATGGGCACCGGCGAGGCAAGCGCCAAGGCGTGGGGCTGTGACCTGACCTACGACTATGTGAAGATCAACGGCGATTACAGAACCTGACAGGAGCGCGGAACAGATGAAAAACGAAGAAATGGCGCGGCTTTTTTCGGAGGCCACCCCTTATATCCAGAAATACCATGGCAGAACCATGGTCATCAAATACGGCGGCAACGCCATGATCAACGAGACGCTGAAAAACGCCGTGATGAACGACCTTGTCACCCTGACGCTGCTGGGCGTGCGGGTGGTGCTGGTGCACGGCGGCGGGCCTGCCATCAACGAGATGCTGAAAAAGGTGGGGGTGGAGAGCCACTTTGCCAATGGTCTGCGGGTGACGGATGATGCCACCATGGAGATCGTGCAGCAGGTGCTGGCCGGTAAGGTGAACAAGGATCTTGTGGCAAAGCTGCGCGGGCGCGGCGTGGGTCTGTGCGGCATGGACGGTCAGATGCTCCGCTGCACCGAGCTGGACCCCCAGCTGGGTCATGTGGGCGAGATCGTCCATGTGGACGCTACCCTGATCGAAAGCCTGCTGGACGGCGGCTTTATCCCGGTGATCGCCACCGTGGGCATGGATGACCTCGGGCAGGCATACAACGTCAACGCGGATACTGCCGCGGCGCAGATCGCCATTGCCCTCAAAGCGGAAAAGCTGGTGTCCATGACCGATATCGCGGGTCTGCTGCGGGATAAGGAGGACGAGACTACCCTCATCCCCGAGGTGGAGGTGACCGAGATCGAGGGCTACAAGTCCGCCGGTATCATTGCGGGCGGCATGATCCCCAAGATCGGCGGCATGGCGGATGCCATCTATCAGGGCGTGCACGAGGCTGTTATCATTGATGGCCGGGTGCCGCACTCCATCCTGCTGGAACTGTTCTCCGACCGCGGCTCCGGTACCCGCTTTTACCGCCGCAGCCACCGCGAATAAAAAGATTGCGCAAGCGAAAAAGCAGTATTATAATAGAAAAAACGCTCCCTCCGGGGGAGCAGCGCATGCGCGGAACTTCTATTCACAGGAGGTACACCTATGGATTCTGAAAAAGTCATCAAGCGGGACAACGAGTACGTCCTGCACACCTATAACCGCAGCCCCATCGTGCTGGAAAAAGGCCACGGGCTGTACGCCGAGGGCCCCGAGGGACAGAAGTATCTGGACTTCACCAGCGGCATCGGGGTGAACAGCCTTGGCTACTGCGACCTTGCTTGGGCCGAAGCCGTGTCCCAGCAGGCACACAAATTGCAGCACACCTCCAACCTCTACTATACCGCACCCTGCGGCAAGCTGGCAAAAAAGCTGTGCAAGCGCACCGGTATGAGTAAAGTGTTCTTCGGCAACTCCGGTGCCGAAGCCAACGAGGGCGCTATCAAGGCCGCCCGCAAGTACAGCGTAGACCATTACGGCAAGGACCGCTACAACGTCATCACGCTGGTCAACAGCTTCCATGGCCGTACCCTTGCCACCCTGACCGCCACCGGACAGGAGGTGTTCCACAACTACTTCGGCCCCTTCAACGAGGGCTTCCAGTATGTCCCGGCGGGGGATATCGAAGCCCTGCGGGAGCTAGTAGACCGCCACACCTGCGCCGTGATGATGGAGCTGATCCAAGGCGAGGGCGGCGTGATGGCGCTGGACCCGGACTATGTGCAGGCCGTGCGCGCGTTGTGCGATGAAAAAGACCTTGTGCTCATTGTGGACGAGGTGCAGACCGGCGTAGGCCGCACCGGCACCTTCCTGTGCTGCGAGCACTATAACCTCAAGCCGGATATTGTCACCCTTGCCAAGGGGCTGGGCGGCGGCTTGCCCATCGGTGCAGTGCTGATGAATGAAAAGGTAGCCGAGGGCATGGGCCCCGGCACCCACGGCTCTACCTTTGGCGGCAACCCGGTGGTCTGCGCCGGTGCAAATGTGGTGGTAGACCGTCTGGACCAGAGCTTCCTTGCGCAGGTCAGCGAGCGCGCCGTACAGCTGCGCACCGGTCTGGCAAAGCTGCCCCACGTCAAGAACATTTCCGGCATCGGCCTGATGGTGGGCATCGAGTTCTTTGATGTGCAGGCTGCGGATGTGCTGGCTGCCTGCCGAGAAAAGGGCTTGCTGGTGCTTACCGCCAAGACCCGTCTGCGTCTGCTGCCGCCGCTGACCGTCTCGGAGCACGAGGTAGACATGGCGCTGGAGGTGCTGGCCGAGGTGCTGGGCAGCATGGAGCCGACCGCTCCAAAGGAGCAGGCATGAAAAATCTGCTGAAAATGAGCGACCTTACCCCCGCCGAACTGACCCACATTCTGGATGTGGCCGACCAGCTGAAAGCGGACTGCAAGGCGGGCCGCACCGCCCCGCTGCTGGCGGGCAAAAGCGTGGCGCTGCTGTTTTCCAAGGCATCCACCCGCACCCGCACCAGCTTTGAGGTGGGCGTGTACCAGATGGGCGGTCTGGGCAACTACATGAACACCGCCGAGCTGCAGGCCGGGCGCGGCGAGCCTTTGCGGGACACCGCCCGGGTGCTGGGGCGCTACTACGACTGCGCCGTCTGGCGCACCTACCGCCAGCGGGACTTGGAAGAACTGGCGGAGCTTTCCGGCATTCCGGTGATCAACGGCCTGACCGACTACGCCCACCCCTGTCAGGTGCTGGCTGACCTGATGACCATCCGGGAGCGCCGGGGCACGCTGGCAGGGCTGAAGCTCTGCTTTGTGGGCGACGGCAGCAACATGGCCAACAGCCTGATCGTGGGCGGCCTTTTGGCGGGGATGCAGGTATCCTGCGTCTGTCCCCCGGGCTACCGCCCGGCAGCGGATGTGCTGATGTTTGCCCACAAATACGGCAATGCCTTCCACCTGACCACCGACCCTGCCGAGGGCTTGCGGGATGCGGACATCGTAGCTACCGCCGCGTGGAACACCACCGCCCCCGGCACGGCGGAAAACGAGCAGCGCCTGCGGGATTTTGTGGGCTTCCAGCTGACCGGGCGTCTGCTGGAAAACGCCAAGCCGGACGCGCTGGTGCTGCACTGTCTGCCCGCCCACCGGGGCGAGGAAATCTCCACCGCCCTGTTCGAGCAGCACGCGGACGAGATCTTTGACGAAGCGGAGAACCGTCTGCACGTCCAGAAAGCCGTGCTGGCGGTGCTGCTGGCGGGCAAGTAAAACGATTTGGAATGCCCGCTGCGTTGCTTTGGGCATAAAGAGCGGAAAGAATATTTTGTATTGCAGTTCCGAAACGCCTGCGGGCGTTTTGGAACTGCTTTTTTATGGGAGAAAAGCATACCCCCCCCCGTATCGTGATTTTGCCCATAATTTTGCGCCATTTTTTGGCAGGTGCTGCCCGCAAAAGCGCTTTATTTCCTTGAATTTTGGTGCTATACTCAACTTGGCGTTTTGTCCGTTCCGACTGTTCCATTTGGGGGTATAGCCGGACAAATCAACCGACAAAGGAGAGGATATCATGAAAAAACGCATCGTGAGCATGATACTGGCACTCAGTATGATGCTCTCCATCCTCCCTGTATCCGCATTTGCAGATGCAGGGGCAGGGTTTTCTTCCGCAGCGGCGGAAGAAACCAACAGCATTACTTACAGCTCCGAAGAAGAGCATGAGGCTGTTGGTAAGAACTCTGAAACAAATAATCAGGTGGTCAAGATCAAGATCGGCACGGACGGTCTGCCCAAGGCAGCAGCCGGTACCGGCTGGAGCTTTGACGAAACTACCGGGCTGACCATCACCGGTACCGGCAGTGAAGATACCGAGTACATTCTGGACGGCACGGTCAGCTGCAATGTGACCGTCAAGAATGCCAACAGTTACACGGTGTATCTGCTGGACGGCACTGTCACCGGTACACTTTTGATAGAAGCCGACAATATGTACGGCGTCTACGTTCTGGGCGGCAGCTACGCCGATGTGCAGCTGAATTTGGGCACCATTGACGGCGGCACCTACGATAAGCTGACCGAGAACGGCGGCAATGTCCGGGGCGGCTTTTTCCGCGATATCTCCGGCCTGAGCGACAGTACGCAGCAGCAGGCACACAAGCTGATCCTGCCGGAGAACTGCACCCTGAACGGACAAAAGGAAACAGGGGATATTTATATCGTCAAGAAGTACGACTATTTCGGCACTGGGAAAAATCTGGATCTGGTGGTGGAAAGCGACACCCCCTGCGAGGGCTGGGCGGTAGCTACTACCAGTAGCAACGGTGGCGTTATGACCCTGCCCGCAGGCGTTACCGACTATAACTTCACATACAATGGCAACGTTATTGCCAAGATCTCTATCAGCGAAGACGGCAGAACGCTCTCTGCCAGCTTCAGCATGATCCCGATGTCGGACGAAGCACCCATGAAGCTGGTCACGATCCCTTCCATGAGCAAGGAACTGAGCTTTACCGATGAGGGCCTGCCCGACCTGACCGATGTGGCCTGCGTGGAAAGCCTGGACGAGGGCGAACATAAGCTTCAGGCCTACCTGTGCCGTAACTGGACCTATGCCTGCTATCCCAACATGCTTAATTCGAGGGGCATTCTGACGATGGCAGATCAGGGCGGCAGAGAGATCGATTTCAAAGAGCTGAGCCATGCACCCATCAACTGCGCGGTTCAGCTGACCAATGCCACCATTACGGACGCAGCGTTTGGCGAAAAGGGCGCTCTGCTGCTTACCAGCGGCAAGATCACCGGCGGCATCTATCCCGATGCTAGTGTTGGCATCAGCACGACAGACGGCACCGGCAAGGTCGAAATTACCGGCGGTGTCTTTGACTCCCTGTCCTGCTACGGCGAGTGCACCATTTCCAATGCAGTTATTCTGGACTGTATGTTCAGTACCTTTTTCGATAACAGCAAGTTTGCCGTTTCTGATACCGTGTTTGGCGAGCGGCCTGACGCCCTTGAGGGGGCATTGGCAGCCGGGCAGCAGATCAGCAAGCTGGTGGTGCGCAACGGCAATGTTACGGCAATAAACGGCAGAAGCCTGACCCTTTCCACCAATACCATCTATCTGGTGGGCAAGGCCAGCGCAGAGATCACGATGGACACCGATGTGCTGAGCATCAACGAGGCTGAGGTCAGCAGCTACAACTCCAACACCTCTGCCACGGGCAAGGTGTTGCGCATTACCGGCAACAACGATGGTGCAGATATTCTGGTGAACAAGTCTACCGATGTCGGCGCGGTCAAGCCCTTGCGCATTACCGAAGACGGTCTGCCCGACCTGACCGGCGTGGAGCCCAAGAAGGTGACCGGCGAGGGCATGGAGATCACCCTCTATGAGGGGCAGGGTTGGAAGTACGGCATTATGTCCGGCAAGGACGAGGACAGCAAGCTGCCAGTAACCATGTCGATGATCCTCATCACCAGCCCGGACGGCAACCCGGTAGACCTGACCTCGCGTGAGATCAACCCCTCTCAGGCGGCGCTGAAGAGCGATAGTATCACGCTGCAGGACGTGACGGTTACCAGTATGTATGCCGGTGCTCCGGTCGAGCTTGATAACGCCGTTATTGAAAGCGGATACTTCCAGAAGGAAGTCACCCTCAACGCGACCAGCACCATCGCCGGCGGCGTGTTCGACGCGACGGTCAAACTGAGAGATAAGGCTAAGATCACCGCCGGTGTGTTCCACGATATCAAGCTGCCCGACGATGCATCGAAGGCAGTGGTCATCGAGAACGCCGTGATCCTTGGCAGTCTGACGGGTAATCACAGCAAGGCCGCTGTTTCCGATACGGTGAGCCTTAACCGCATCGACAGCGCATACCTTGCCGCCGGTCAGCAGCAGAGCGAGCTGCGTAGCATGGACGGCGTTATGACCGATGTCAACGGCAATTCCGTGGCAGATGTAGCCGCTGTTTACCGCATTGGCGATGCCGGGATGGTGCTTACCTTCACCAAGCCGGTCACGAACATCAACGGCAAGCCTGTCAGCGCTTATAACGGCGCACAGCTTTCCCCGGACGGCAAGACTTTGTACCTTAACGGTCGCAATGACGGCGCGGATATTGTGGTAAACCAGACCGGCGAAACCACCGAAAAGCTGCCCTTTTCTTCCCTGAAGGAGAGCAACTTTAAGCTTGAGGGGACTATAGAGGACCCGATCATTACCTGCGATCAGGAGGGCGTGGGCGAGCTGAGCCTCGTCAGTGTGCGCACCGACAACAACGCAGAGCTTGACCACGTCCCGTCCCGAACCGAGTACGGCAGCTATAAGGTATACATCGAGGCCACGGAGGGCGAGCGGTACACGGCCGGCCGCGTTCTGATTACAGAGGAACCGATTGTGCGCAAATATAGGCCGACGATAGGGAACTTCAGCCTTGACCTCGACGCCGGTACGGCAACCTATACCGGCCCGAAGTATTATGGCAACGCAGTCCCGAAGGCTGACCTTGTGTACAACACCACAAACGATGATTCGACTGCTACGGCAACTGTGCCCACCGAGGCAGGCACCTACTACGTCTGGCTTGCTGTGGAGTATGACGATTACTACGACGGCAGCAATGACCAGCTGCCTGATAGGTACACCGTAGCTGAAAAGCTGCCCTTTGAGGGCTTTACGCTGGATGACTTTAAGGTCGACGTGGACAATGACGGCAACTACACGGTGACCTGCCCCGATGTGGAAGGTGTTGGCGAGCTCTCGACTAAGCTTGAGTGCCTTACCGGTGTAAACAAAGGCAAGACCTTTATCAACCGTGAACCCGATGCGTATGGCCGCTATCAGGGATTCATCGTTGCAAAGGAAGGCAAAAAGTACAAGGACGGTTCTATTTTTATAGGTGAGGATTCTATCCGCTACACGCCTGTGATTGCGGACTTTAAGTACGATGCCAGCAAGAACACGGTGAAATACATCGGCAAAAACTATTACGATGCCGACCCGCAGATGACCCTGCTGTACGGCACCGACCAAAGCGAGACGGTTCCCACCGCCCCCGGCAGCTACGATGTGTACGTCAAGGTGACGGCGGGTAAGAACTACATTGCAGACGCCTACGCCGAGGATTATTACAGAATTTATCGGGTGGGCACCTATGTTGTGCCTGAGCCGACCAAGCCGATCTCCTACACCCTGACCGTGGACGGCGTGGACGAACCGCGTGTCTTTGATGAGAACGTCACGGTTACCGCACCCGAGAAGGAAGGTTTCACCTTCACTGGTTGGGAGGTAGATGGCGTGCCCGAGGGTACGGACACCACCAAGGCAACTATTACCTTCAAGATGCCTGCAAACAACGTCACGCTGAAGGCACAGTACACCGAGAACGCTCCCAAGACGTACACTGTGACCATGGGCGAAGAGGAAACGGATTACGCCGTGGATGCAGATGTGAGCATCACCGCACCCGAGAAGGACGGTTACACCTTCAACGGTTGGGAAGTGACTGGTCTGCCTGCTGATGTGGACACCACTAAGGCGACCATCACCTTCAAGATGCCTGCAAACAACGTCACGCTGAAACCGCAGTACGAGAAGAACACCTACACCCTGACCGTGAACGGGAAGCCAGAACAGCGTACTGTTGGTGAGGAAGTTACTCTTACCGCACGGAAGCCGGAGGGCATGACCTTCAAAAAATGGGAGATCAAGAAGGGTCTGGCCGCTGATGCGGTGGATATCAACAGCGAGACCATCACCTTCACGATGCCTGCAAACGATGTGACGATCTCCGCCATCTATGTCAAGGACCCGACGCCTGATCCCGATCCCGAAATCAAGACCCATGAGCTCAAGGTATCGAACGCACAGATTTTCCTGAAGGATGGCAGCGATGTTGCCGACCTGAAGGCTGTGCCTGTGGGCACAGAGCTCAAGGCTATCGCATACGCGGACACCGAGACCAGCGTGTTCAAGAGCTGGAGCTGCACCGGTCTGGAGCTGACCGAGGAGCAGAGCACCGCACGCGAGGTGTACTTCACCATGCCCGACCATGATGTGAATCTGATGGCGGTGTTCGTTACTCCTACTAACAAACTCGATGTCTCCGATGCAACGATCACCCTGAAGGACGGCAGCGATGTTACCGACCTGACGGCTGTGCGTGCGGGTACAGAGCTCGTTGCCACCGCACCCGAGAAGGACGGTTACACCTTCACCGGTTGGGAAGTGACTGGTCTGTCCGCTGATGTGGACACCACTAAGGCGACCATCTCCTTCACGATGCCCGCAAATAACGTCACGCTGAAGGCACAGTACGAGAAGAACACCTACACCCTGACCGTGGACGGCGTGGACGAACCGCGTGTCTTTGATGAGAACGTCACGGTTACCGCACCCGAGAAGGAAGGTTTCACCTTCACTGGTTGGGAGGTAGATGGCGTGCCCGAGGGTACGGACACCACCAAGGCAACTATTACCTTCAAGATGCCTGCAAACAACGTCACGCTGAAGGCACAGTACACCGAGAACGCTCCCGAGACCTATAAGCTTATTGTCTCCTATGCAAAGATCACCCTGAAGGATGGCAGCGATGTTGCCGACCTGACGGCTGTGCGTGCGGGTACAGAACTCAAGGCTATCGCATACGAGGACACCGAGACCAGCGTGTTCAAGAGCTGGAGCTGCACCGGTCTGGAGTTGACCGAGGAGCAGCGCACCGCACGCGTGGTGGAGTTCACCATGCCCGACCATGATGTGGAACTGACTGCTGTGTTTGAAGTTCCTGCTACTCCCGATCCGGATCCCACTCCCGCACCCAGCGATGACGGCGGCGGTGCAGTCATCGTGGCAGTAGCCGCTGTGGGCGGCGCAGCCATTGGCGTGGGTGCCTATATCGCAGGAACCACAGCCTACCTGAAGAGCGTTCTGCCCGAAGGCATGGCAATCCCCGCTAACCGTCAGCAGCTGGCAGTTGCACTGTGGACCGCCGCAGGCAAGCCTGCTACCCAGAGCACTGCACTGTTCAACGATGTGGCAGCAGATGCCGCAGAGCTGCAGGCCATCCGCTGGGTCGTGGAGACCGGCCTGATGACCGCACAGGACGGCAACTTCAAGCCCGGCAGCCGCGTAGGCCGCATGGAAGTGATCCGCACTTGGAAAGCTTACCAGCAGCGTGGCTAAAACCGCTGCCCCGTAACCCCTTATAACCCCGCAGGGACTGCTGCACAGCACTGTGCAGCAGTCCCTTTTTTGTGCCCCAAAGGGGTGCGCAAGGGCTTTTCAGGGCGATTCGATGCATTTCAGGGGTCATTCACGCAGAAATGCTCCACTTTTGCCGCCGTTCGTGGTATACTACGGGCACAGAGCAGTGCTCTGTCTAATATGCCATTCCCATAATTCCTATAGAGCAGAAAACCGTCCGGTAACCGCAAACCGGGCGGTTTTCTGTTTTTTGCGGGTGCGCCCGGCGCGCCGGGTCGTTTCAGCGCATTTGCGGGGCGATTCGTGCCCAAAACCGTCCAAAGAGGGCAAAACGTGGTACACTGGGTACAACAAAAAAGCGCCCGGCTTGGAAGGGCGCTTGAAAAGGAGAGGATCTTATGCAAAAACGGCTCATCAGCATGGTTCTGGCGCTGAGCATGGCACTGACCGCAATGCCGCTGCCCGCCCTTGCCCAGAGCGCCCCGCCCGACACCGCCAGCGCCGCCGCACTGGCAGAGGAAAACGACGATGTCACCGATATCTTTCCAGATGACTGGTCTGGCAAGCCCGCCGGCGACCCCTTCGGCGGCGGCAAAGGCAGCTGGTCCTACGACAAGGACACTAATACGCTCATCCTGGAAAAAGGTACCTTCTGCCTCCGTAATTACGGCTATGACAGCTACAATAATTGCATCCAATGGAACGTGAAGATCGAGCCCGGTGCCACTCTGCAGGAGGCGCGGATCGGCTCGGAATACCATAACGGCTATACCGTGACCAACGCGGGCACCATCTCCGGCGGCACCTTCTACGGCAAGGTGATCTGTGAAGCCGGGGCTGTTATCAGCGGCGGCACCTTTAAGGGAGCTGCCAGAGTTGATGCTGCGGGCGGCGAGGTCACCATTGAAGATGGCACCTTTGAAGAGGTTAGTTATACCAGCGGCATGACCGTTAAAGCAGCGGGTACCCTTACCATCAACGGCGGCACCTTTAAGGGCAAGCGCATCTGCTCCGTGGATATCGACAATTGTGAAAAGATCGTCATCAACGGCGGCAGCTTTGAAAGCTCGCTCACGGATCTTAAAAGGACAACGGAAACCATCATCAATGGCGGTCTGTTCAACGATAAGCTGTATGTTGCAGGAGATAAATGTACCGTCAACGGTGGTCTGTTCACCACTGAAGATGACCCGCTGCCCGAGGGTGCAGCCGTCAACGGCGGCTATTTCACGGCAAAAAGCACAGGGCTTGTAGCCATCGATGCAACCAGTGCTCCGGTGTACGCCCCTGTCGCAGTGGCAGCGGACGGTACGGTGACCGAGTGGTCGGCAGATGCTTATAGTACTCTCTATGTCGCGCCCAATACCGGTGTCACCCTGAAGCCCACCTGCAAGCTGGAAAGTGTTTCCAGCGGCGACGACGAGTTGAACTATACTGCCAAGGGCGGCGCAGTCAGCTTTACTGTGGGCACGGAAGCTGTCCAGCTCAACAGCGTTACCGTAGAGGAACTGGTCATTGAAGCGAGCGGCTTCCCCAAGGGCACAGACGGCGGCGTCTACGGTGCCAAGGGCAACGGCTGGTCCTTTGACCCGAACCACAAAAATCCGGAGCACTTCGGCAGGAATACCCCAACCCTGATCATCGAGAAGGACGCCACGCTGGACTTCGACAAGGTGACAAATAAGGCCGGTGCGGTGAAATTTGCGGTTGAAAACAACGGCGTCTTTACCGGCACGCTGAAATATGAGCTGACAGCTGACCTGTATGTGTACAACAAAGAGAGCGGTACCATCAAGGACGCCACGCTGGACGGGCTGAACAACCTTTACAACGACGGCCTTGTGGAGGACTCGGTGCTGCGCGTTGAATACATCGGCAACGGCTGGCGCGAAACGGCGCAGCCCGCTACCATCCGCAACTCTGCGCTGGATATTATCGGCAACGGCTGGCTGCTGGCCAACAGCTCTACCTACAAGGCTGTGCTGGACGGCTGCTATAACAGCGCCGGTTATACCGGCACTGCCACCATCGGCAACGGCGGCACGGTCAAAAACAGCAAAAGCACCCTGAAGCTGGTGGTGAAAAATATGGCCGGCTATGACGGCAACGCAAAATACAACCAGCCCATCATTGACGGCGGCGAGTACACCGTTGTCTATAACGAGGGCGGCATCATTCAGGGCAGCCCCACCATCCACGCGCTGGTGGCAAAGGATGAGGCAGACCTGAACGGCGCAGCGGATTACTACACCCTGAACTACACCGCACCAGAAGGTGCCGAGTACGCTGAAAAATACATCAACGGCATCAACGGGATGATCGAGGGCATCTGGGGCGCAAAGGTCTCCACCCTCTACGTTGCTTCTATGGATGATACCATTTCGGTCATCACCCACGCTCCCATCAAGAGCGTGAACGGCGTAGCCTATAACGGCTCTGTGCGCTATGATACAGAGCGCTACACCAGCACCATCGACCTGAGCAAGTATAACATCCCGCAGACCCATATCCTTAACCTGAGCGCCACCGACGAGGGCGCGGCAGCGCTGCCGGATGCAGACCCCGCAGACTTTACCTTTGCCTTGCCCACCAACCCGACCTATGACGGCAACCCCAAGATGGTGGAGGTGATCGTTAAGGAAAACGCCACCAAGAAATACGGCGCTGTTACCGTGACCTACAAGCAGGACGGCAAGGTGCTGGACGGTGCTCCCGTTGAGCCGGGCACTTACACCTTTACCGTTACTGTAGCAGCTACCGCCACCTGCGCGGGCGGCGATGTGACCCCGAAGGATAACAAATTTACCATTCAGAAGGCTGCACTGAACCCCGCAGACTTTACCGTGACAGAGCCCACTGACCTGACCTATGACGGCAAACCCAAGGAAGTGACTGTGACAAACAACAGCTCCAAGGACTACGGTAAGATCACCGTGTTCTATGAGATGAGCGGCGGCAAAGTGGTCCATGGTGCGCCTGTTGAGCCGGGTAAATATTACTATTCCGTCGTCACCGAAGGCAGCGCACGGTACATGGGTGGCACGGTTAAAACAGGCTCGTTCCGCATCACAAAAACAGACACGACCGAACCTGAACCGGAAAAGACCTATCAGCTTACCGTTGCCGGTGCAGACATCACCCTGCCCGAGGATGCAGACGCCAACGCCCTGAAAGCAGGACAGCTGGTCAGCCTGACCGCTTACCCGGACACCGCCACCGGGCGCTTTACCCAGTGGGTAGTGAGCAGTTCTGACGGCAAGGAACTGACCCTGATGGATGCCGCAGACGAACCGCTGACAGAGGAAGCCTTTAAGCAGCGCACCCTGACCTTCAGGATGCCTGCACAGAACCTGAATATCACCGCTATGACCACCCCGGTGAAGCCGCTGCCGGAGGAGGAAAGCACCGAGTTCAGCCCGCTGCAAACGGTGGCCATCGTAGCCGGTACAACGGCATGGTTTGCAGGCAGTGCAGTAATGGGCTACGAGGCTGTTACTTACAGCATTCTTGCAGACCTGCTGCCCACGGGCACGCCCATCCCGCGCACCCGGGAACAGCTGGCCGTGCTGCTGTGGAGCACCGCAGGCAGGCCCGAACCCGCTGCACCCGCTGTTTACAGCGATGTAGCTGAGCCCGACACCGCCAAGGCAGCCCGCTGGGCTGTGGAGGCCGGGCTGCTGCCCGACATGGGCGAGGGCGTCTTTACGCCCGGCAAGCGTGTGACCAAGGTGCAGGTCATCCGCGCATGGAACCAGCTGAAAAAGCTGGGTCTGGCGAAATAACAATTGCCATCTCCCGATCGATCCTTTCCAATAAGCGCAGCAAGGCCGTCCGGCGAATGCCGGACGGCCTTGCTACTTTTAGATACTTTAAAATAGGGCTAACGGCGTGCGCCCTCTCCGTCTGCTCACTACGTTCGCATCCACACTCCCCCTTTTGTCGCTGCGCGACATCTTCCCCCGGAGCGGGGGAAGTCT
>OGIM01000222.1_pt1 | contig 23984 bp, 17 predicted proteins | sample 1571801 | NCBI WGS metagenome assembly OGIM01 (sample SAMEA2582106, study PRJEB24529) | metagenome | biome: Human gut stool | place: China | collected 2011
GTATCTCGGGGCGGCCAAGCCCGTCGTGATACTGCACCTCTGTCACCTTGTTGCTACCACTGGCATTCAGCAACGCCTGCGTCAACACGTAGTTCCGACGACCGCTTTGCGCCAAAAGAGAAGATGACGGACCCAACAGGAAGAGGGCTATAACAGCGTGTTTCATAAGCGATAATAGTTGAGTAGATAATAGCCATCTTTCTCTTTTTCTACGAGTTATCTCACTTGGAGAATTACTTTTTTAAATGGAGGACGAGGGGGAACCAATACTTTTAATGGTATCTTTCTATCTCGAGGGATGCAGTGTTTACCATGTACAACACACCGATAATTAGCCGGAATGCCATATTTTCTAACTTCAGCACATGACTTTACATCTTCATGACACATAAAGTCATAATAATGTATAATAGATTTAATACGATACTCTTCTCTCTCAGAAATCATGAAATGCTTACTTCCGACTTTTACAACCCTATTGTCTCCAATTATGTATTGGATGGAACCTATCTTAATAAAAATGGTTGGTGGTTTTATTTCCTTTGCGATTTCTACCTTATGTTTGCTAACAACACCAAATAAATAATTGTATTCGCTCGCTATAATTTTATAAGTCACAGCTGAATCTGCCGTAAAAGAATTCGGAGAGACTATTACCGGACTATCCTCAGAATCACCAGAAAAGAAATAGGCCTCTAACGTTTTTCTTGGCTGATTGGACTGGTTGACGCAGCCACAAACCATGACAATGAAAATAAATAAAAACTTCTTCATACTACTGGTCATTTAGTAAATCTCGGATCTTTTACGGGATAAGTTTTCCCCCAATGGTCAAATCTCACCCCTTGACGTAATTTTCTTGCAGTTTCTGTTTCACTTCCTTGTATGACTCGACGTTCCTCCTCATTATCATATTGATCATCAGGAGTGTCTCTTCTGTCCATATGCTTTTTATGATCATGAAGATCATCCATTGCATGATCAAATTCATGCTCCAATCTCACAGCAGGCGATTGTCTTCGTCCATTAGAAAGGATTGCTCCTTTCCTCGATTCCCAATGCACTAAAGGAAGCCTATTTATATCATCAAATTCGTATTCTGTAATTTCATCATCCTTTATCAATTCAACCATGACAGACGGGTTTCTAACAGTCTTCACGATGTTTTTCCCAACACCACAGGCCTTCAGATAATTATACGTATGGACAAAATCCAGCACAAAACTATTATTCGGCACCCTTTTTTGGGTACCATTAAAAACAAAATATCTATTATTACCCCGCGCATCTTGATACCAAATCAATACATCTTTTCCGTCCGGGTCTATCCTATTGACAGGATTGTTATGGCAATACGCATACGGGCTGACGCTGTAGTATTTCTCGCAGAGCGGATCCATCGTCGTCCACCTGTCCACGGCCGGGTCGTACAGACGAGCGCCAAAATCGTAGAGGTCGAGGCCATGCTGGTGGTCCCACTCCTTGCCCAGGAACTTCAGCGGTTGCACATCGGCGTTCGTGTTCCAGTCACCATAGGGGCCGCCATAGGCATAGTAACCGTTGCGCTGTATCTCCTTGTTAACTGACAAGACCTTGCGAACACTCCCCAAATGATCACACACATAATAATGATAAAGGGCGTGCTGGCCTGACAGCAGACAGAAGCCACCGTCGAAAAGCGCACGGTCCAGTTTGCCGCCAAGGCACGACTGGCGCGTGTCGCAGGGAAGCCCCTTGGCCGTGTAGTAAGTCACGCCATAAAGCCACTCGCCCCCAGTGGTGAGGGTGACCGAACCTGTGGGGTGGCCTGTCGCATTCTGCGCGTTCTTCTTTCTCATCAGGTTGACGTTCGTATATTCTTTAAACGATGGGCCATCAAAAAAATTGTAGTCATCGTAGTAATTTATTCGCTCTACCTTGGGAGACGCAAGACTGAGTTTCCTGAGACTCCAAGGCCTGTCGTCACATGTATCTCGGGGCGGCCAAGCCCGTCGTGATACTGCACCTCTGTCACCTTGTTGCTGCCACTGGCATTCAGCAACGTCTGCGTCAGCACATAGTTTTGTGATGCGCTCTGAGCCAAGAGAGCACACGACACGACAAACATGATGATGGTTGTTACTGTTTTCTTCATAAAAGAAATATTTATGGTTTGTGACCGCCGTGTTCAACGCTACTCAACAACGCCTTCCGTGTGGCAAAAGGCTCATCAGACACAACTTTCGCCGCCAGAAAAGCTGTGGTGAAAGGGCTTTTATATCCTCCATGCTTATGCTCCTCAATGCCATAGCATACGACAAAATGATTTTGATTCCAATGTAGAATCTATCATACGCAATGATGTTGGTCCACAATCAGAGGCATTATGTTGCTTGTAATGAGGAAAGTGTTTTAAATAACCCATACAGCTCCTTCGTTATTTATTCCAATGGAATACTAAGTAAAAAATCATACGGATGGGCTACGAATAGTATCCTGTGTCCAATAATTCTCATAAATGTATGTGCGCTGTTAATGTCACAGACAACGGTCGCAGGTGGCATATTGTGTAATACTCCTCCATATCGCCGAGCGAACGTGAAGAATAAGTGTGGATATTAGTGAGGTTGTCGGCATCGAGATTCAACTCCACCGCCTTGGACATCTTGAACAGCAAACCACAGCCGATGAAAACATAGTCCTTTTTCTTTGACGACAGACTGCTGTTGTGGGTGTGGTTGAAGTTCAGGTTGAAAAACAAGCGTGAGGGCAACAAGCGCAGGTTGAGTTTACCGTGCTGCCTCCATTCGCAATATGTCGCGGTGTGTTTATTCGATACAGAACGGTTGCGTATCCATGTCGCACCATAGTCAATGCGGTATCCGTTGACGATATCGAAAGCCAATGTACCACGCAATTGATAACCTTTGGAGGTGTACGTCGTGAGCTGCGACTGGCGCAACATCTCGCTCTTGCCGCGTGTGCCAGTAGCCTGAAGCTCTATCTGCATCGTATGCCAGTCGATGTCTTTGCGCCCATAAACGGTCAAAGAGTAGTTGTTGCTATGGTTGGGCATATAGGCGGCCTCGATAACGGTGTGCGCCTTCCCATCAAGCGTCGTGCCGTAAGCAATGTCGCTCCATGAGCGCGACCATGCGCCCTCCAAGTAGGCAAACAAGCCGCTGAACATGTTCTTGTACGAAACTTTTGTGTTGGCACCTGCACCATGACTGTCGTCTAAGGTGGCACGATAACGCGACAGACTGCGGTAGTTGCCCATCATGTTGGCTGTCACCAACTTTGTCCATGGAGTCTCGTTGGTGGAATAATGGGCATTGGCTTTGAACGTGAAATTGTTGTTGGCTTTCCACAACAAGGAGAATGACGGTTGCACACGCAGCCTCACACGGTCGGCATCGGTCTCCTCGCCCGCAACCGAGGCATTGCGAAGCGATGTGTAAGCCACGGCTACCGGTACACTGAGCGATGTCTGGAACGCGCCATTGACATATTGTGCCACAGGACCGACACCCACACCTGCATTCATATAGTCCATATCGCCATGGGGAGCCATAGGAGCGTCGGGGTGGACAAGGGTAGACTGCAATGCCGTATAGGTGGCATTCAGATGTGCCGTCGCCGACAGCGTCCACCGATGTGCTTGAAGATTGCGCAGGATGTTGAAACTGTTGGCGGTGGATACTGTAGTGACATCGATATCCTGGCGTGCCGTCATGTCGCCACCTATGGCGAGTGCCTGCGGCGCAGACGAAACCCTGTTGGTCGATGTCCATTCAAAACCTCCGCCTTTAGCCGTGCGCCTCACCATGCGTGTCTTGTTTGCCAGTCCCAATGAACGATAATGCGAAGCTTGCGTAACAACATTCTCCCCCTGTAAGCCAGAAGACACCGTCGCGCGTCCTTCGTTCCATTGGCCATAGAGCGAAAGAGCGTTGTTGAGAAATAGACTTTTGGCATTGTTCTCGTATGTCAATTGCAGGTTGGCTGAATTGGAATGAATACGGTCGGCAATGTTCTCGATGAGCAATAATTCTGAGTTGTCAGGCTGTATGTAGGTCGTCTGCGAGAAAGAGTTGCCGTGCGATAGGTTATGGCTATAGTTGAAGTTATAGTTCATCACTTTGTGGTCCGACAACTTCACCAGATTATTGAGGTTCACACCGTGTGCGTAACCAAAGAGGCTGTTGCCAACAGGTGATGAGCTATGTCCCACTATGCCTGCCATCTGCGGGTTGTCACCCGACAGATTGCCGTAGTGGGCGCTTGCCGCATTGTGGCTATGCCCCATGTTGTCACCGCTGTAACGAATCAAATGTTGTCTTGCCTTGCCGAAATACATAGTCTCCATTGTTGCTCCCCACAACATTCCGTCTGAATATCCTCCGGCACTAACGTCGGCACTCTTTGTCCACACACCCTTAGCTTTGTCTTTTAGCTTCAGATTGATGGCAGCACCCTCTGGTGGCATTTGGTCTTGCAATGCGTTCACATGCTCATGGTTTTCCAATACCTGCACAGTTGCCACATCATCGGCTTTGATACCATCAGTGGCTAAATTATAGCGTCCCTGCAACATATCAAGGTTCTCTATATAGAAACGGTTGATGGGAGTCCCTTGGTATTTTATCACCCCATTGTCCTCAATAGTGATACCCGGAAGTTGTTTCAGCACGTCACCAATTGTGCGGTCTTGGTAGCGGGTATATGCCGACACAAGGTAGTTGAGCGTGTCGCGGCTTCCCCACAACTTTTGCGACTTCACTTCCACTTCGCGCAGCATGATGCTTTGTATATTTACGACGAAATCTAATGTCTGCGATCTGGCTTTGATGCGTCTCACCTCTTCCTTGATGTTAAAACCTCTCACTCTTACCAGCACCTCGTCCAACTGTTTGACAGTGCGTAACGAATAGTGTCCATGTTCGTCTGTCATAGTATAGGCAATGATGCTGGAATCGGACGGCTGAAGCATGGCAACGACACCGAACTCCACAGGCTCATTGTCGCAACGCACATGTCCATCCACACGTATGGTGTCAGACTGTGCACAGATTAGCGTGTAGTTCAGCATCAAAAGCAACAAGGAAAACATAAGCCTCGCCATAGCACATCAATAGTCTAAAGGTTGGAATTTGGCAGGCTTCATGTCAATTGGCGCATTCCCAAGCATAACAGTGCCACCCATCACTGTCACGCTCTCCAATTCTGCCGCCTTGATGTAGTATGTGGGGTTGGAGACATAGTTCGGATTGCCGAACAGACTATTGCGCAGTTTGACGAACTTATTTCGTGTACATTTTACGGCGTCCCCAGGCACGCTGTATGTGACAATCTCTTTCACAGCCTCCACCTTACGGCATTCAAAACAGTGGATGCCATCATTCGATACCGCACGCATAATCAATCCTGGTAAACCATTCAGCCGCCATGGGCCAAAACGGGTAGGCAGACTCTCTGCAAACCATACAGTCCACGCTCTACCACCATATTCGCCTGTAGCTTTTTGGCATGGCTGATTACAAATGGTGTCGCGCTCGGCATGCAGCGTCCAGCTCGTCTCGGTCATCTTCTCTGCGGTCAGATACCGATAAGGTGGAATGGTTTCTACGGATGTGATCTTTCCCTGCGGATAGTTTTGCCATGTGGTCGGCACATAGAGCAACTGTTCGCTTTTGTCGTTCTCACCGTTGTGACGTTTCTGCCCCATGGTGCATGCTATGTTCTGCGCCACTTGCAGCGTTATGCCGTAACAGACATCTTTGTTTTTGCCATCTGCGTCCGAAGTGTGGCACGTATAATCATAATCAGCCACCAACAGCGTATGTGTAATGCTGTCATTGGTCTGCCCACAGATAATCATGGAGAACATGCATGTTATACCAAGAAATGTAAGTCGTTTGATCATAATATTTGTATTAAATTAGGGTAGTGTTTCACAGAGTGTGTCTGAGTCGAGTTCATTCAAGCCTGTAGACCTCAGATGACGATGCGAATTTAATAAATATATCTCATAGTTTTATCAATCAATACTCTGTTAATTCTAATGAAATCGTTTGAAAATGAGAGAGTTAATTAACGTAATACAACAAATAGAATTTGGTTAAGTGGCTGATTATCAGTAACTTTATAGTGATCAAAGCTTAAAGTAACATGACATCAGAACCACTCAACCAATATACGGAAATCTGCAGAGATGCTATCAAAAGTTCATCTGCAAAGTTAAGCAAAACTTGCAAACCCAGATTACTTAACTATCATTTTAACTGTCTGGCGCTCGTTGCCATAGGTGAAGGTAAAGAAGCAGAGGCCAGCGGGCATGTTGGCCGGCACAAGGAAGGTGCCGTCGGCGCTGAGGTGGCCCTGCTGCACCAGGATGCCCGAGGCTCCCACGGCCCTCACGGTGACGTCGGCGGGATTGATGCCGCCCAGGTCAAGACGAATGACGTTGCCACGCACGGCGGCCGTCGACATGACATGGATTTGCTGCTCCTTCTTGCTGGTGCCCTGCACGGCCTGGATGCCTGTGCTGAACGCATCCCTCAGGTCTTGCTCATAGTTGTACCAACGGGTGTAGGTGTCGGCAATGGCCAGGGCGCCCTCACCCAGACGGATGCGGTAGTCCCAGTGGTGCTTACGCTGTGCATCGCCGAGATATACATAGTCGGTGTTGCAGACCACGCAGAACACGATCCCGTTGGCCGGTTTCTCTGTGATGTCGATGCTCATGTTGCCACACTTCACGGGCTGGCTGTAATAGCACTTGCCATCCTTGGTGCGGTAGCAGAGCAAGGCCCGCATCTGCGTGTCCTCTGGACGGAACTCCACGTTGGCCACATCGCCACGCACATGGATGGGAATGATGTTGCCACCGCTCCAACCGGGGTTGGTCAATGTGTCGGGCGACATCCATCCATCTTCGTTGTCGAGCGTCACCGACTGGTATGGGGTGATGCGATAGGGCGCCACATTGATCCAATAAGGCTCCCACTCGGGCTTCACCGTGATGCCGAAGTTGTCGTTCACCACCTTGCGGTAGCTGTTGTCCCATCCACCGAGGTCGAAGAGTGCCTGGCGCGCACGATACTCGGTTACGATCTGTCGCATAGGCTCCTCGCCGATGGAGTCGCCCATGGTCTTGAGCACATAGTCCTTGCAGTTGCGCCAGATCCATGGAATGACGCCATCGCCACACACATTGGCAACCACCACGGGGAAGGCATTGGCATACTGCACGCCCCCCAGGTAGCTGCGCCATGTGCACACCTGCTTGCCCGAACCGTTATACATGTTGACGCCCTGCGCACCCGGTCCTCCATAGGAACCATCCTGCAACCATCCCGAGTAGCATTCGATGGGCATGTGGGGAGCGAGGAAGGGTCCTCCGTCGAGGAATCCGGCTTCGCCATACAGGCCGTCGCGCTTGGCGTAGACCTGCCCCTGCAGCCATGTGTTGCCACCCTCGTGGAACCAGCTGGAGCCTTGGCAAGCACCCAGGTCGGCGAAGATAGCGTGGATGCCCTCGTGCACCATGGCGTTGCGTTGGTACTCGCCATCGCCCCACTTCTTGTCGGCGTCGGCGCGGAAACGGCTGAACGGATAGTAGCTGGCCCATACGCAAGCCCAGTTCTGCCCATCGGCGTAGGTGCTGCTCTGGTAACCACCCATCGTGGTGTTGGCCTCATTGTCGTTGCTCAGTCCCGATCCGAAGACGTAAACAAACGACTTGTACCCACGGCGTGCGCTAAGGTCGGGAGGCCATCCCATGTAATCGCGAATATACCTGAAGTCGTAGTCGTACTTGTCGACCATGTTCTTGGCAGCGGTATAGATGGTGGCCGAATCGGTACCCACCTCCGCATTGAGGTTGTCGCCCCAGAAGGCCGACCACCACTCACCCTCATAATGATTGGCAGGAGTTCCGTCTTTCTTAGTGAAGGTATGCAACTTGGCAGGCTTCTGCAGGTTGGGGTATTCGGTATGGAAATCGTAGGAGAGCTTAAAGCGCGGCCACTCCATGAACTCGCCGGCATGGCTCTGCACGTCGACATAGTAATTGTAATCTTTCAGGATTCCCTTGCCCTCTTGGTCGACCATGGTGACGCGCAACACATAACGCGCCCCGTCGGCATACACGGCATTGTCGGTGATCTTATAGGGAGCCGTAGCCATGGAGCGGCGCACGGTGTTGTCTTCGTTTTGATACGTGGTGGGATTCATCGTGGTCTTGAGCCAGCGATAGCGCACACTCTTATAGTTGTCGGGGTTGATGACCTCGCAACTCAACGTAATTTTGTCGCCCTCGTTCACCTGGATGAAGTTTTGCTCCACAGGCTCCTCATCGTTCTTTTGCACGAGCGGTCGCACCAGCCAGCCATCGGTCTCACTGCGACGCCCCACAAACTGGGGCTCGTCGGTGGTGACGCTCTCAGTCGATCCGGCAGCGGCGATCGTAACATGGATATGGAAAAACACCGAGTCTTGGCCATTCACCAAGCCCTCTACGACCGTGAGGCTTGTGCCCTCCGTGGCCAGTTCGCCATGCGTAACATTAAGGGCGGCCTTGTCCCAGAGCACCAATGCGGCGCGCTGGGCGGCACGGTTGGTGGGCACCCCGCTGAGGTCGAACCAATGGCCCTGTTGGCCACTGGCGAGGCCCGGTGTGTTGGTGGTGCGGAACCGCTCCTCGCCCGACGAGGTCTTGTAGCTCGCCACGAGGTTCGCGGTGGCGGGGTCGGTTACGCCAATGGCCGTTCGGAGCAAGGTGGCATGCACCGGACATACGGTGGCGCCCGTGGCATCCACAGGGCGCGAGACATTGAAATTGAAGTCGTAACGGTTGCCGGCAAGGCTTGTCAAGCTCATCAGCGACAGCAGGAACGAAACAACAGGTAAATGGAGTAAAGGTCTTTGTTTCATATCTTATCCAAAGATTAGAATTTAGTTTGTTCTCCCACAAAAGTAGGAAATAAAACAAACAAACACGCCTTGCAGAGGCGTGTTTGTTGAATCGTTGGACAATATTTGCAATAGTTGTACGATATTTCCCTTCGCAGCCTTTCCCTCGCAGGACAAAAAGACCCATGAAACACAAAGGAAAGGCCACAAACGGGACGACAAGACTGCCCTTACCCCTGGACACTACCAACCCCATAGCCAAGCGAAGCGATCCTCTTGCTGGGCGAAAAAGCCGTAACTGGGAATCGAGAAGCTTAGCGCATGGCCAAGGCCTCATTCTCGTGGGCCTCCATGATCTCGCGCTCGCCAGGTCCCTTGTCGTTGATACCGCAAAGGTGGAGTATGCCATGAATGATGACTCGGTGCAACTCGTCGTCGTATTCCTTGCCAAACTTCTCGGCGTTGGTGCGAACGGTGTCGAGCGAAATGACAAGGTCGCCGTTGAGCACATCGCCCTCATCGTAGTCGAACGTGATGATGTCGGTGTAATAATCATGACCCAGATACTGGCGGTTCACCTCCAATATCTTCTCGTCGCTGACAAACATATAGCCAATCTCGCCCACCTTGCGTCCATGGGCCTGTGCCACGCGCTTGATCCAAGCGCTTGTGTCACGGTGGCGTATCTTCGGCATCTTTACGCCGTCTGCATTGTATGTGATCATATCTTATATGTATGAATTGATGTATCGGTTATCTGTAACGGGAGCCGTGGCCCCTATGGGTTCAATCGTGGGTCGGCGCATCCGATGGCGGTGCGGTCGGGAGCATGGCGGCAGCCTCAGCGTCCTTATGGAAAAACACCAGTTGGCGATAGGCCGTCGACGAGACCGACGCCAGCGCCGGACTCGAATAGAGCAGCACCGTCTCAAGGCCGCCCAACCGCTTGTTGTAGTCGGCCTCCACCTTTTCGTATTCGAAATCGATGACCGACCGCACGCCGCGCACCATGAAACGTGCTCCAATGTCGTGGGCCAGGTCGACCATCATGCCGTCGTGGGCCATCACCTCCACACGCCGATTGCCTTGATAAAGGTGACGAATGGCCTCCACGCGCTCCTCAACGGTGAACATGTGGCGCTTCTCGGGGTTGACGGCCACCACGACCACCACCTTGTCGAACAACGCCAAGGCCCGCCTCACGATGTCGTCGTGGCCGATGGTGAACGGGTCGAAGCTCCCGGCGAAGAGGGCTATGCGCCCGTTGGGTGTGGAATGGGATGCTGAGTTCATGTTGGATTGATGTTTCGCGATGGATGGATAAGGGTTAGAACAACTCGGTCTGCATGACGTTACCGCTGTAGGGGTTGCGTCCCAGATGCTCGTAGGCCAAAGGCGTCACCATGCGGCCGCGTGGCGTACGCTTCACGAAGCCCTCCATGATGAGGTAAGGCTCGTACACATCCTCCACCGTTCCGGCGTCCTCGCCAATGGCGGTAGCAATGGTGGAGACGCCCACCGGCCCACCCTTGAACTTGTCGATGATTGTCAGCAGGATCTTGTTGTCGATCTCATCCAATCCATAGGAGTCAATGTTGAGGGCCGACAGGGCGATGTCGGCAATGTCCTTGGTGATGGTTCCGTTGCCCTTGACCTGCGCAAAGTCGCGCACACGGCGCAGCAAGCCGTTGGCGATACGGGGCGTTCCGCGACTACGACGGGCAATCTCCACGGCCGCGTCATCGTCGATGGGCACCCTCATCAGCCGCGCCGAGCGGCGTATGATGCGCTGCAAGGTGGCGGGATCGTAGTACTCCAGGTGCATGTTGATGCCAAAACGGGCGCGCAGCGGTGCGGTGAGCATGCCCGAACGGGTGGTGGCTCCAATGAGCGTAAAGGGGTTGAGGTCGAGCTGTATGCTTCGCGCCGAGGGACCCTTGTCGATCATAATGTCGATGCGATAGTCCTCCATGGCCGAATAAAGATACTCTTCCACAACGGGCTGCAAGCGATGTATCTCGTCGATGAAGAGCACATCGTTGGGCTCGAGCGACGTGAGGAGGCCGGCCAGGTCGCCGGGCTTGTCGAGCACAGGTCCCGACGTGATCTTGAATCCCACCCCCAGCTCGTTGGCGATGATGTTGCTCAACGTGGTCTTTCCCAATCCGGGAGGACCGTAGAGCAGGGTGTGGTCGAGCGGTTCATGGCGATATTTGGCGGCCTCAACAAAGACCCCGAGGTTTTCCACAACCTTGGGCTGACCGTTGAAGTCGTCGAAACGGAGCGGGCGAAGCGCGTTCTCGAAGTCTTTCTCCTCTCTTGTGATGTTGTTTTCTCGTATGTCGAAATCGTCAACCATGTGCGTTTTAATGCTTTCTAAGTGCAAAGATAACCATAAATGAGCGAAGGGTAAAAGGCCGAGGCGACAAAAGGCGAACCACAAGATGTTAAAGCAAGTTAAAACAATTCATGGTTTTGTCGCAGTTGGCTCGCAACTTATTGATTTTCAACTTGTAGCCCCTTTAGAATAGAACGACATTCTTCGAGTATTCTGAGCACATCTTCAGTAGTTTCGGCCCTCAAAAGGGCTATTCGCGTCTGCCGGAAGTTGGGTATGCACTTGAATATGGGCGATGCGGCCAGGTGTCGTCGCGTATGGAGTATTCCACGGTACTCATCGATGCGTTCCACGTTGATTCGGAGCTGTTCTTCGAGGATATCGATCTTATCGTCTATGGTCAAGGGTGCAGGTAGTACCTTAGCTGCACCCTGAACGGTGTCGATATAGTCTCTACATTCCTTGAAAAACCAGGGCCGTCCGAACGTAGCTCTACCAATCATCACCGCATCTACCCCATAGTTTTCGAAGGCCAGGTTGGCCCGTTCGGGCGTGGTGATGTCGCCATTGCCAATGACGGGGATGTGGATGCGTGGGTTGCGCTTCACCTCGCCAATCAGCGTCCAGTCGGCTTCGCCCGTGTACATCTGCGACCGTGTGCGCCCATGAATGGTGAGCGCCTGTATGCCACAGTCTTGCAACTGCTCGGCCAGCGTGGTGATAACAAGGTCGTTCATGTCCCATCCCAGACGGGTCTTGGCGGTGACGGGCGTGTTCACGGCCTTCACCACAGCCTTCGTGATCTCGAGCATCTTGGGAATGTCGCGCAGCAGGCCGGCGCCGGCGCCCTTGCCAGCCACCTTCTTGACAGGGCATCCAAAGTTGATGTCGATGATGTCGGGGTGGAAGCTCTCCACGATCTTTGCCGCCTCGACCATTGGCTCCACCTCACGCCCATAGATCTGAATGCCCACTGGACGCTCGTCGTCGTTGACATGCATCTTGGCGAGCGTGCTGGGAATGGATCGTATGATGGCGTCGGCCGAAACAAACTCCGTGTAGACCATGGCTGCGCCATAACGCTTGCATAGCTTGCGAAATCCGATGTCGGTAACGTCTTCCATGGGTGCAAGAAACAAAGGCTTGCTACCAAAATCTATATTGCCTATCTTCATAAATCTTTTTATTGTCTTACTAAGTTTTTCGCCAAGCCCACCCAACGGTCCATCCATCGGGGAACGGGAAGGCATCATTGGCGCTCGTTGGCGCCCCAAAGACCGTTTAACGCCCCTCCAGGGCCGTTTCTCGCCGCCAGCCTGCACTCTCCCACCGCATGGTCGATCGGGCCTTACAGCGCCTTAGGCGAGCAGATGGTAAACGCCTCCTGCGTAAGGCTTGACCACTCCCTTCATTTCGAGTTGGAACAACAGGGCGAGGGTCGTTGCCATGGGTAGCCCCGTCTTGACGGAGATGGCGTCTTGACGGAGGTCGTTGGTGGTCTCCAAGAGTTGTACGATGCTCATCTCGTCGTCGGAGAGGTCGGGAAAAAGTTGGCGCTCAATGCCGTTTCGGCGTGCCTCCACCAGTTTTTGGTCGTCGGCCCACCCCATGGCGTCCACGAAATCGGCTGCCGAAGTGATGAGCCCCGCACCGCAATCGCGTATGAGCCTGTTGCAGCCCTCGCTGTAAGGGGCGCCCACGGCGCCAGGGAACGCAAACACATCGCGGTTGTATTCCTTAGCGATGCGTGTGGTGATAAGGCCACCGCCCTTCGCCGCACTCTCCACAAGGATGGTGGCGTCGCACAGACCCGCCGTGATGCGGTTGCGCCTCACGAAGTTGACCTTGTCGGGTTGCGTGTGGGTCATGTACTCGGTGACGAGCCCACCATGCGCCACCATCTCGTTGGCCGTGTCGCGATGGCGTTGCGGATAGAGGGTGTCGAGGCCATGGGCCAGCACCGCCACCGTGTCCATCTGGTTGGCCAGGGCATAGCGGTGTGCATGGATGTCGACCCCATAGGCCAGTCCGCTCACGATGAGCGTATCGGGACAGCACCTCCTCAGGTCGGCCACAAAACGCCTGATTAGGTCCTCGCCATAGGGCGTGCAGTGGCGCGTGCCAACAACATTGATGACCCGCCGGGCGTTGAGGTCGGCCGTTCCCCGATAGAACAGCGCAAGCGGCGCGTCGGGCGTTTCCTTCAGCCGGCGCGGGTAGAGCGGGTCGTTGAGGCATAACACCTGCACGTTGTGGTCGGCGACCCATGCCAGTTCCTCCTCGGCCCGGCCTCGCATGATGTCGAAACTGGCCAGTTCCTGGACGATGCGCGCCGGCATACTCGGGAACATCCTCGGCAGTTCGCTCCGCTGCTCGACAATGGCGGTGGCCGATCCCATGCGCCGATAGAGCCCCACCATGACGTTGAGGTGGAAATAGCTCAGTCGGGCCAGGGCTACAGTGTTGATCAGTTCGTTGTCCACGGTGTATCTGTTGCGTTAGCGTATAAGGTGGGGTGCAGAGACCTGCACGGTGTATGGCTACGGGAATAATATGTTATAGCTTGTCGAAGCCAAAGGCGCGGTCGTAGTCCTCGCTCACACCGAGCTTGCCATGGATGAGGGTCACGAGGTCGACATCGGCGTGAAACGACAGTTTCATGTCGGAAGCGCGATAGATGTCGTGCTCGAATACATAGCGCATACCTTCCTTCTTGAGGTTGAGGCACGACACCATCTCGTCGTCGCAGCGCAGGGGCGTCTTAAACTTCAGTTGCATACGCGCCACCACAGCGTCGACTCCCTTCTCGTGAAGGGCGGCGAAGCTCACGCCCAAGCTGCGCAAGAAGCGGTGGCGCGTATGCTCGGTGTAGTGGAGATAGTTGGCGTTGTTGACGATGCCCTCGATGTCGCACTCATAGTCGCGCACATCCATACGTGTGGTAAACAGATATTCTTTCATATTGATGATGCGTTGTAGCCCATGCCATCTTACGTTATAGCCCGTGCTATGACGCGTCGACGCTGATGCTATCCTACATGATAGTTTATGTTATGATGCGCCCACCGACAGGCAGGGCGCACGGCGCAGAGCCTCATCCCTTGAGAAACTCGTAGCCGAAGCGGCAGCGCAAACAATCGCGCCGGTCGCAATACTCGTTCTTGAGCTGTATGAGCGCCTGCGAGTCGCCAGCGTTGTCGACGGGCAGCCCACACGATTTCCACATCCGCACGATGTGGTTATCCTCGGCGCGCAACTGGTCGAGGAAGGCGAAGGCGCGGTCGCAGAGCCGCTCATCGCGCTTGTGGCGGCCATAGGCAAAGAGCATTGGCACAACGGTGTTGATGAGCAGGAGGTTGACCGACGCGGCCGACAGGCGCTTCTCGCTGCGCGCACTCTCGCACCCGAAGGCGTAATGGGTCTGCCAATAGTCGGTGGGCGACGTGGCGAGCATGCGCTGGGCGCTCTTCACATCCTCGCAATCGATGAGCTGCGACAGTCCGGCCTTGCGGAGGAAATAGAGCCTGGCGAGTTGCGAGATGCGTATATGGGGAAAATTCTGTGGCCTCAGCCTCAAGAAGCGCCATAGATGGTGGTCGATGGGTTGGAGGCCAAACTTATGCGCCAGGTACTTGTATTCGCTGGCCATACGCTGGTAATAGGGGTCGGCAAGCGCCGCCTCGCGGTGCCGTTCGGGTATCGACAGTGGGTCGAGAAGGCCCGCCTGGCCCAAGAAGAGCGCCTCCACCTGGAACAGGTCGTCGCGGTGATGGCCCACCGCTCCCAGCGGCACGTTCATGGCCCACTGCTCCATGGCGTCGCCATTGATGCCAAAGCCATAGTTGCGGGCCATGGTAACGAAGTAGGCGGCCTCCCACGAACTCTGGCAGCAGGCGGCCCGACGGGCTATGTCGTCGGTCTTGCGCTCGAGGCGCTCGGTCTCGAGGGCAGTCATCCACGAGTGGACCCTGATGCGCGAGAGGGTCGGCACGATCTTGTAACAGGGCGGGTAATTGTCGGCCTTGAGCAGTTCCTCATAGTTGCGCCGCACCGTCTCGGGCACGTCGAGCTGCATTTGCGGGGGCGTGAGGCCACTGGCGGTGCGCACCTCGGCGTCGATCACCCCGGCCACATGGAGCACAACATTGTTATAATGGTCGTCGCGCTCATGCCCATGCAGGAACCAATCGGTCGACTTGTCGTGTATCTCCACGTTGCCCACCCACAGTTCGCCGCCAATCTTCACCTTGGCATTGAAGAAGTCGGGGCCCGCGTTGCGGTTGTGCAGGCCCGCGTCGATCACCTCCACCGGCTGTCCGTCGGTGGTGTGGAGCGCTCCGAGCGGAAACATCTTGTGCTTCCAACAGTAGTGCAACAGCTGTTCCATGTCGGTGAGGTTAGGGGGTTGTGCCGCTTACTTCCAGGCCTGCTCGTCGCCCATGACCTCGATGGCCTTCTCGACGATGTGGTTCTGCTGGTTGATGATCTGGAAGTATTCGCTCATGTCCCACAGGTCGCGGGCCACAAGGGCCTTGAGCTGTGCGCATAGCTGAGGCAGCGTTTTCTTGAGTTCGTCGTCGTCCTTGGGCTCCACCTTCTCTTTCTTTCCCTCGGCCATCACCTCGTCGATCACGCTCTGCGGCACCTGGAAGTTATTGAGGAATGTTTGGAACGATGGGTACTGTCGGCGCAACTGCTTGCGGTGGTTGTCGACATACTTCAGGTTGACCTTGATGATAATGCCCTTGGCGGCCAGTTGCCTGTGGAGGCGTGTGTACTGGGTGGTGTCGAGCGGCACGAAGTAGTCGGGCATGATACCGCCCCCACCATACACCGTGCGATGGCGCCGGAGCGTTTGGAACTTCAGCTAATCGGCGAAGTGGATGGAGTCGGCGCTATACAGCTCACCATGCTTGTATCGGGTGTCGAGCTCCTGCTCGTAGCCCTTCAGGTCGCCCTTCTTGTAGGGTTTCTGTATGCAGCGCCCCGAGGGTGTGAAATAATGGGCGATGGTGATGCGCATCATCGACCCGTCGGAGAAGTCGACAGGACGTTGCACCAGTCCCTTTCCGAACGAGCGTCGGCCCACCACAAGGCCGCGGTCGTGGTCTTGGATGGCACCGGTGACAATCTCTGCGGCCGAGGCCGAGAACTCATTGACAAGCACCACCACACGTCCGTTCTGCAAGGTGCCGTTGCCTTGTGCGCGATACTCGTTGCGCGGCACACGGCGCCCGTCGGTGTAGACGATGAGGTCGCCCTTCGAGAGAAACTCGTTGGCTATCTGCACGGCGGCGATCATGTAGCCTCCGCCATTGTCTTGCAGGTCGAGCACCAGGTCGACCATGCCCTGTTTCTGCAACGCCTTGACCGCCTCCATAAACTCCTTGTAGGTGGTGGCGCCAAAGCTTCCGATGCGCACATAGCCCAGTCCGGGACGAACCATGTAACTGGCGTCGAGGGTCTTCACGGGAATCTTGTCGCGCACAACGGTGAAGGTGAGCTTGTCCTTGATGCCACGCCTGACGATGGTGAGCTTCACCTTCGACCCCTTGGGGCCGCGCAGGCGGCGCACAATCTCGTCGCGCGCCATCTTCACACCGGCGATGGCCGAATCGTTGACGGCCACGATGCGGTCGCCAGCCAGAATGCCCACCCGCTCCGACGGTCCGCCAGTGACGGGCTGGATGACGAGGAGCGTGTCGTTTTGCACGTTAAACTGGATGCCGATGCCCTCGAACGAACCGCCCAGCGACTCGTTCATGGCCTTTGTCTCCTTGGCCGTGGAATACGACGAGTGGGGGTCGAGCTTCTCGAGCATGCCGCGTATGGCGTCCTCGACAAGCTTGGGCTGGTCGACGGAGTCGACATAGAGCTCGCTGATGGCCAGCTCGGCTATCTGCAACTTACGCAGCAGCTCGTCGTTCAACGAGCGGTTGCCGCGCTGGGCGTGGAGCGAAGCGCAGGGAAGCAGGGCGAGAATGAGGGTAACAACAAGCGCGAAAAGGCGCGAAGGCTTTTCGCAGCCACACCGACGCGGGGCGCGGCGGTGGCGTATGGCAGGTTGAAGGTGTGTCATGGTTATGGTTTGTCTGGATATACTATGATGGGAGGGCTGGCGGCAGCCGTGGGCCACCGTCCAGCCCCTATTCCTCCTCGGGAATGTCTTCTTCGATCACCAGGTTGTCGATGATGAAGTTTTGGCGCTCCATGGTGTTCTTGCCCATGTAGTACTCCAACAACTTCTGCACCTGGTCGTTCTTATGGAGCGTTACTTGCTCAAGGCGCATGTCGACTCCTATGAAGTGGGCAAACTCGTCGGGCGAGATCTCGCCGAGACCTTTGAATCGGGTAATCTCGGGGTCGGGGCCCAACTCGCGGATGGCGGTGACGCGCTCCTCGTCGGAGTAGCAGTAACGGGTGATGAAGTCGCTCTTCTTCTCGCCCTTGCCCATGCGACTGTCGTAGTCGGCCACCATGCTCTTGTTCTTGACCTTCGTGCGGCGGTTGCGCACGCGGAAGAGGGGTGTCTGCAACACGTAGACGTGACCTTTCTTGATGAGCTCGGGGTAGAACTGCAGGAAGAAGGTGATGATGAGCAGGCGGATGTGCATGCCGTCGACATCGGCATCGGTGGCCACGATCACCTTGTTGTAGCGCAGGTTGTCGAGGCCGTCCTCAATGTCGAGGGCCGCTTGCAGGAGGTTGAACTCCTCGTTCTCGTAGACCACCTTCTTGGTCAGGCCAAAGGAGTTGAGGGGCTTGCCTCGCAGCGAGAACACCGCCTGGGTGTTGACGTCGCGGCTCTTGGTGATGCTTCCACTTGCCGAGTCGCCCTCGGTGATGAAGATGCAACTCTCCTCCTTGCGGTTGTCCTTGGCGTCGCAATAGTGTATGCGGCAATCGCGCAACTTGCGGTTGTGGAGATTGGCTTTCTTGGCGCGTTCGCGCGCCAGCTTGGTGACGCCGGCCATGGCCTTGCGCTCGCGCTCGCTCTCCTTGATCTTGTTCTCAAGCACGTCGGCCACATCCTCCTTGTGGATGTGCAGGTAGTTGTCGACCTCGCGCTTGAGGAAGTCGCCCACATACTTGTTGATGGTCTCGCCACCGGGTTCCATTAGCGTGGAGCCGAGCTTGATCTTGGTTTGCGACTCAAACACGGGCTCCTCCACATTGATGGCAATGGCCGCCACAATGCCGTTGCGGATGTCGGTATACTCGTAGCTCTTGTCGTAAAACTCCTTGATGGTCTTGGCTATATGCTCCTTAAAGGCGCTCTGGTGGGTTCCTCCCTGGGTGGTGTGCTGGCCATTGACGAAGCTGTGGTACTCCTCGCCATACTGGTTGGTATGGGTGAAGGCTATCTCGATGTCCTCGCCCTTGATGTGGACGATGGGATATAGCGGGTCGGTGGTCATGGCATCGACAAGCAGGTCTTCCAGACCGTTGCGGCTCTTGATGCGACGGCCGTTGTACATGATGGTGAGCCCGGAGTTGAGGTAGGTGTAATTGCGGAGCATGGTCTCCACAAACTCGCCATGGAACAGGTAGTTCTTGAAGAGGGTGTTGTCGGGCTCGAAGTAGATGTAGGTGCCGTTCTCGTCGTTGCTGGCCTCGGTTTGGTCGCTCACCAGCTTTCCGCGCTCGAAGACGAGGCTGCGCACCTTGCCCTCGCGGAAGCTCTTCACCTCAAAGCGGGCGCTGAGGGCGTTGACGGCTTTCACGCCGACACCATTGAGGCCGACGCTCTTCTTGAAGGCCTTGGAGTCGTATTTGCCGCCGGTGTTGAGCACAGAGACGGCCTCCACAAGCTTTCCCTGCGGAATGCCGCGGCCATAGTCGCGCACGGCAACACGCAGGTTGTCGTCGATGTCGACCTCGATGCGGTCGCCGGCTTTCATCTTAAACTCGTCGATGGAGTTGTCGATGACCTCCTTCAGGAGCACATAGATGCCGTCCTCGGGCAGTGATCCGTCGCCCAGGCGGCCGATATACATGCCGGGTCGGGTGCGCACATGCTCCATGTCGCTGAGATGGCGAATGTTGTCGTCGGTATAGTCGACGGTGGGCTGTACGGCGCCCTGCGACTGTGGTTCGTTGGTTATGTCGTTGCTCATGAAATGATAGTGTGTCTTGATAACATGGGTTGGGTCTTCGTCAGGGGTGTGGGGTGGATGGGGCGTTACAGCTCCTTGCGGTAGCAGCGGCGGCGCTTGTGGTTGATGGGGTTGAGAGCGCCCCACTGTCCCTGCACGCCTTCGTTGCTCTCCATCTCGACCTGCGACTCGCCCCACTTGATGCCGTAATCGACGTAGCGGGGAATGAGATCGGAGAAGAGCAGGGCGTTGGCTCCCTTGGCGCGATACTCGGGCAGGAAGCCCACAAGCAGGAGGTCGACGCCCTCGGTCTTATGGAACTTGATGGCGCGCAGCACATGCCACCAACCAGTGGGCAGCAGGCGGCCGCGACGGCACTTCTGCAGGGCGTGCGACAGCGAGGGGATGGTGATGCCCATGCCGGCCACGGCGTCGTTCTTGTTGCCGTCGACAATGACGGTCACAAGGTTGAGGTCGACCATGGGCATGTACATCTTGACATACTGGTCGATCTGGCGGTCGGTGAGCGACACGAAGCCGTAGAGGTTGGTGTAGGTGGCGTTGATGATCTCGAAGAGCTTGCGGCCCCATCCGCCCTGAAACACATCCTTGCGGGTGAGCTTCTTGACGTGGAGGTTGTAGCGCTTCTCCACCAGGCTGGCTATCTTGGCGTATTTCTCGGGCACCTTGTCGGGCACGGGAAGGAAGTATTCCACATAGTCGTTGTCCTTGGCCCAACCACCCATCTGCTCCATGTGGCGAGGGTAATAGTCGTAGTTGTAGATGGTGGCCATGGTGCCGAGCTTGTCGAAGCCCCAGGTAAGCATGCCCTCGGGGTCCATATCGCTGAATCCGAGGGGACCCACCATGGCGGTCATGCCATTTTCGCGACCGTAGGCGGCCACGGCGTCGAAGAGGGCGCGGCTCACCTCGAGGTCGTCGATGAAGTCGATCCATCCGAAGCGAACGTCCTGCCTGTTCCAGTGCTTGTTGACGCGGTTGTTGATAATGGCGGCAACGCGGCCTGCCACCTTGCCATCCTTGTAGGCCAGGAAGTACTCGGCCCTGCAGAAGTCGAAGGCGGCGTTTCTTTTCTTGTCGAGCGTATTCCTTTCGTCGATATACAAATTGGGCACATCATAGGGACTGCCCGCATACAAATCGTAATGAAAATCGATGAAGGTCTTGAGATCTTTCTTGGTCTCGACCTTGCGTATTTCTACTGCCATGAATGTTATAAATTCTTGATGTTGAATGCCTTTAAGTATGCAAAAATATAAATTTTTGAGCTAAAAGCCAAGCCAAACGGGCTTTTTAGCATTTGTTTACCGTATTTTGACAGTGTAAGAAGGTTTTACGGCAACTGAAGCGTAATGGGACAGGGAGTGAACAATGAGGGTGTGAACTGCTGGATACAACACCGATTATACATTCCACAGGATAGCGCACGTTATAGAACATAAGTCGTAATAACGGGTATATTACGACGCAAAAGGCGATTGAATAATCCCAACAATCTATACCATAAACTACACGTTTCTTCTCGACGACGGAAATATTGGGCGCAAATACGCGATTCTCGACGTGTTTTCATAACTATCTGCCAGTCAGCACGTTGCGCCAATAACCTAACATTTCACTCACCAAATTTCATATTCCACCTTGCGGTTAGGCATGTTTTGCGCCTCGAAACATGGCTAACCGCAAGACGATACCTACCCAACCGAGGCGCCGAAAGGCATCTTTCGCAACACCAAACATGCCTAACCGCAACACCATGCCAACGATTTGGGATGACGGGACCGCAAAAACGGCAAAATCGCTCGCTGGAACAACCGAAAAAGCAGGCACACTTTTTGGTTATAATATCCAACAAGCGGAGGGCGGAGGCCATAGGTCCGACAAGGCGCATCATGCAAACCACAAAAGACAAACAGATCGAAGGAAAAATGAGGATCATCCGACATTTGGAGTGACTTGAAGTGCGTACTACTTCTAATAGCTTTGGCCTCAGACGGCGACCGCGTCTGATCGAATTTCTCTCACCCCGAATGGTTTTTCTTTTAGCCTCAGACGGCGTAACAACAAATTTCTCGAATTTTCGAATTTTCCTAATTGCGTTAGCCAAAATTCGTTCAAATTGGTAATCGTAAAACGATTATATCAATTCGTAAATTCGTTCAATTCGTTGTTACCGCGTCTGAGCGTAAATACTCACGTGTGTCCTTTATCACTCCAAATGTCGGATGAGCTATATAAAATCCCCAATCAGCCGAATAGCCGATTGGGGATCAAGCGTATTGAATTGTTATTTCTTCAGTGCCGACCGCAACACAAACCATGCGTGCATGGCCAGCGTTGGCAGCAGTCCGTAGTGGTGTCGCATCAAGCGGAAACGCTCGCGCAACGAGGCCCTGTGGTTCTTTACCGTCATGCCTCCGTCGAGGTAATTGACCACCACCGCATCAACATTGCGCAGTGGAAGTCCTTGGCGCTCGGCCGCTTTCATCACGCGGATACACCAGTCCACATCGGCCGAGAAGCGATACTGCATGTTGTAGGGGTTGGCCTTGGCCAGGTCGGTGCGCGCATAGAACGCCTGGTGGCACACCAGCATGCCCTGACGGAATGAGCGCCACGTGAGCCGCTCAGGTGGTTGCAGGCGGCGATGGCGCAGGAAATGGCCCTTATCGTCGACGATGTCGGTGTTGCCATAGAGCACACCCGGAAGCTCCTCACCATCGCCCACGCTGCTGGCAACGAGCTCAAGGGTGTCGGGCGAGGGAAAGACGTCGCCGGCATTGAGAAACACCAGGTAGTCGCCCGTGGCCTTCTGTATGCCCTTGTTCATGGCATCATAGAGCCCACGGTCCTTCTCCGACACGACAATCACCTCGTGCCCATTGTCGGCCGCGGCCGAATGGCGCTCATAATCGCGCGCTATCTCCACGGTGCCATCGGTCGACAGGCCATCGAGGATAATATGTTCCACATCGGCATGAGTCTGACAGAGCACACTCTCTACCGTGCGCGGCAGCTCGTGGGCTGCCTGATATGTGCAAGTAATAATGGTTATCTTGATCATGTGAAACGAGCAATTCGTCAGATATTATAGTTTTTGAAGGCCAACGCCTGGTTGTAAACCTCCACGTAATGCATGGCCACGGCACGCTGCGAATAGCAGGTTCGCACCTTCGTCAGGGCGTTTTGGCGCAAGGTGTCGGGGTCGGCCTCGTTGAGCACCCAATGGATTCCTGCCGCAAGGTCGGCCGAGTCCTTATACTTGGCCACATAACCGTTCTTCTGGTGGTCGATCATCTCTGGGATGCCACCCACCTTGAAGCCCACCGACGGAACGCCGCAGGCCATGGATTCCATGATGGTGTTGGGCAAATTCTCATCGAGCGAGGGAATGACAAACACGTCGGCCGCACTGTAGATGTCGGTGATTTGTCGCTCATCACTCACATATCCCAATGGGAAAGCGGGCAGGCGCAACTGGTCGACCACCTCCTCGGCATGGCCGCCAAGGATGGCCACCACGGTGTTTTGCTGCATCTCGGGGTGCTGACCCACCATGCGGTCGATGGCCTCAATGAAATAGGCTATGCCCTTGCGCTCCATGGTGACACGCTGCGACACAAAGAGAATGACGCGCTTGTCGACGGGAAGGTTCACACGCTCGCGAGCCTCACGCTTGTCCTTGGGATAAAAAACATGGGTGTCGATGGGATTGGGGATGGTGTCGACATGTAGGCCCGAGAGCAAGGCGCTTTGCCGCGCTTGGTCGCCCAACCACTTGCTGCAGGTAACGAAATGAATGCCGCTGCCGCTATATAACTTCTTCTTGCGGTTGAAGATGCGCGTTGAGAGGTCGAAGGGCGAATGGTGCTTGGGCAGGAACTTACAACTCTGGCAGGTGCTGCGGTAGGCCTTGCAACCCAACGTAACGTGGCAGATGCCCGTCGCAGGCCAAATGTCGTGCATGGTCCACACCACTGGCTTGCCCGAGGCTATGATTTTACGAATGACGCCCAACGACAGTAGCCCCTGATTGACCCACGCCAGGTGGATCACGTCGGCCTCCTTAAACTCAGGAGTATTCGTAATATCGATTCCGGCATTGGCCATATCGATCTCAAAGAGGTTCTTACGGTTGAAATGCAAATGCCAAAACAGGCACCAACGCTCCCAAAGAAAGTTCCAGCGGCGAAGCCATGGGTGAGGGGCCTGCACCACAACGATGCTGTCAGTTACCTTGTCGGCTACGAGCAATTTGGCCTTCACGCCGTTATTGTTGAGCGTTTCGAGCAGGCGATTGGCAGCAACGGCAGCCCCACCCGTCTTCTCGCTTGTGTTGATTAACAGTACTCTCATACCTATAAGTTGTATAAAAAGCCATGATGGCGCAAACGAGAGCCATGAGAATTTATTCTCAAATGGCAGAGTGCAGCCCATCTTATGCAAAGATGGCGCAAACGAGAGCCATGAGAATTTATTCTCAAATGGCAGAGTGCAGCCCATCTTATGCAAAGATGGCGCAAACGAGAGCCATGAGAATTTATTCTCAAATGGCAGAGTGCAGCCCATCTTATGCAAAGATGGCGCAAACGAGAGCCATGAGAATTTATTCTCAAATGGCAGAGTGCAGCCCA
>OGIM01000227.1_pt1 | contig 23711 bp, 16 predicted proteins | sample 1571801 | NCBI WGS metagenome assembly OGIM01 (sample SAMEA2582106, study PRJEB24529) | metagenome | biome: Human gut stool | place: China | collected 2011
TTGCGCGGGTTATGCCATGGCGAGAAAACGTGCCATGAAATGGAAGGAAATCATCGTTGCAGATTAGAAACATCATACAAGTATATTAGGATAATCATCCAAGCAAATATAGGAATAACATGAATAAGAAACTATACATTGAGACGTACGGTTGCCAGATGAACGTGGCCGATTCAGAGGTGGTGGCCTCCATCATGAAGATGGCTGGCTACGACGTCACTGAGGCGGAAGCCGACGCCGACGCCATTTTTCTCAACACGTGCTCGATCCGCGAGAACGCCGAGAACAAGATATACCATCGCCTTGAAACGCTCCACGCCGAGCAAAAGAAGGGCCGCAAGCTCATCGTGGGTGTGCTGGGCTGCATGGCCGAGCGTGTGAAGGACGACCTGATCAACAACTATCACGCCAACCTGGTGTGTGGCCCCGACGCCTATCTGAGTCTGCCCGAGATGATCGCGGCCGTGGAGGTGGGCGAGAAAGCCATCGACGTGAAGCTCTCAACCACAGAGACGTACCGAAACGTGCTGCCGCAGCGACTGGGCGCCGGACGCGTGTCGGGCTTCGTGAGCATCATGCGCGGATGCAACAACTTCTGCCATTACTGCATCGTGCCTTATACCCGAGGCCGCGAACGCTCACGCGACGTGGAGAGCATCCTCGCCGAGGTGCGCGACCTGCGCGACAAGGGATTCAAGGAAGTGACGCTGCTCGGACAGAATGTGAACAGCTACGGACTGCTGCCCAACGGCAAGCGCCCAGAGAATGGCGTGGTTGTTGAGGATGAGGATGGCAAGGAATTGCACGTGTGCAGCTTTGCCGAACTGCTGCGACGCGTGGCGCGCGAGGTGCCCACCATGCGCGTGCGCTTCACCACCAGCAACCCCGAAGATATGACCGAGGACATCCTGCACGCCATCGCTGAGGAGCCCAACCTCTGCCATCACATACATTTCCCCGCACAGAGCGGATCCAACAAGATCCTGAAACTCATGAACCGCAAGTACACCCGGGAGGATTACCTGGAGAAGGTGGCGGCCATTCGCCGCATCATTCCCGACTGCGGACTCACCACCGACATATTTGTGGGCTATCACGATGAGACCGAGGAAGACCACCAACAGACGCTGTCGCTGGTGAGGGAGGTGGGCTTCGACGCCGCATTCATGTTCAAATACAGTGAGCGACCGGGCACATACGCCGCCAAGCACCTGCCCGACAACGTGCCGGAGGAGGTGAAGATCAGTCGACTCAATGAGCTCATACACCTGCAAACGGAGGTGTCGGCCGAGCAAAACCGCAAGGACGAGGGCAAAGAGTATGACGTGCTGCTGGAGCGGTTCGCCAAACGAAGCCATAGCCAGCTCATGGGGCGCACACCGCAAAACAAGGCGGTGGTCATTGACAAGGGAAACCACCACATCGGAGAGACCGTGCGCGTGAGAATCACCGGCAGCTCGTCGGCTACGCTCTTGGGCGAGGAGGTCGTGAAAGAATAAGGCTACGCCCAAGGTGGGGTCTATGAATTACCACCGCAAACGACAAAAATCATGATGGGTTACTTATAAACCCACCTTAAACGAACAATCAATGAAAGAATTCCTGCAAGTGCTCAGGCGCTTTGTGCCGCCCTACAAGAAATATCTGGCGCTATCGGTGCTGTTCAACATCCTGTCGGCAGTGCTCAACATCTTCTCGTTCGCAACACTCATCCCCATGTTGCAAATCCTGTTTAAGACAGGCGACGCCGACACGGCGACGAGCCTCATGCCGTGGGCGCTCGACAAGGATACCTTGATGAACAACATGAACTATTATGTCAACGACCTCATCGCCACGATGGGAGCCACCACCACGCTGCTCTTCATCGGACTGGCGCTGGCGTTCATGACGTTCCTCAAGACGGGAGCCTACTTCCTTTCGTCGGCTACCATCATACCCATTCGCACGGGCGTGGTGAGAGACATACGCAACCAGCTCTACCAGAAGATCAACCAGCTTTCGCTCGGATTCTTCAGTGAGGAGCGAAAGGGCGACATCATTGCCCGTATGAGTGGCGATGTGCAGGAGATAGAGTCGTCGATTATGTCGTCGCTCGACATGCTCTTCAAGAACCCCATTCTCATCATTGTGTACTTTGCTACGCTGCTCGTCATCTCGTGGCAGCTCACCATCTTCACCATTCTCTTTGTGCCCATCTTCGGATGGTTCATGGGCTATGTGGGCCGCAAGCTCAAGGCCAAGTCGATGAAGGCACAGGCGCTGTGGAGCGACACCATGAGCCAAGTGGAGGAGACGCTGGGCGGACTGCGCATCATCAAGGCTTTTTGCGCCGAGGAGAAGATGAACAAGCGGTTCGACAAGGTGAACTCGGCGTACCGCAACGACATTATGCGCGTCAACATTCGCCAACAGATGGCGCATCCGATGAGCGAATTTCTTGGCACAGTGATGATCGTCATCGTACTTTGGTTCGGCGGCATACTGGTGCTCAACAACCAAGCCATCACCGGTCCGACGTTTATCTATTACATGGTGGTGCTCTACTCCATCATCCAACCGCTGAAAGACTTCTCGAAGGCTGGTTACAACATACCCAAGGGATTGGCTTCGATGGAGCGTGTGGATAAGATTCTGAAGGCCGAGGTGAGCATCAAGGAGAAGGAAAACCCCATTCACGTCAGTTCGTTTGAGCACGACATCGAGTTCAGGCATGTTGGGTTCAAATATGATCAGCAGTGGGTGTTGCGCGATATCAACCTCATTATTCCCAAGGGAAAGACCGTGGCACTCGTGGGACAGAGCGGTGGCGGAAAGTCGACACTGGTGGACCTCATTCCGCGCTATTATGATGTGCAGGAGGGCGAGGTGCTCATCGATGGCATCAACGTGAAGGACCTGGGCATCCACGACCTGCGCCAGCTCATCGGCAACGTGAACCAGGAGGCCATCCTTTTCAACGACACGTTCCTCAACAACATTACGTTTGGTGTGGAGAACGCTAAGATGGAGGATGTGGAACGGGCGGCAAAGATAGCCAACGCCTACGACTTCATCATGGAGTCGGAGAACGGATTCGACACCAACATTGGCGACCGTGGCGGACGTTTGTCGGGCGGACAGCGCCAGCGTGTCAGCATAGCGCGCGCCATCCTCAAGAACCCGCCTATCCTCATCCTCGACGAGGCCACGTCGGCACTCGACACCGAGAGCGAACGACTGGTGCAGGACGCGCTCTACAAGCTCATGAAGACGCGCACAACCATTGCCATCGCCCACCGCTTGTCGACCATCAAGAATGCGGATGAGATATGTGTCATCCATGAGGGACACATCGTGGAGCGCGGCACACATACCTCGCTGCTGGCGGCCGACGGCTACTACAAGAAATTGCACGACATGCAGCAATAATCGACATGCTGTAATAAACGACATGTCGCAATAACCCAAAAGGCGGCTAACACATGCGTTAGCCGCCTTTTGGGTTCATCAGGCACACCTTGCCCCGTCTACCATATGGCGTCAATTCTATAGAGAAAGCAGATTACTTTCGGACACCGATGGCTCTATGCACATATCGTTCAATAACCAAAAAGTCCGGCTACAGCTGACGTTATGACTAGCGGTAGTCGGACTCTTGGCATGATCTGGTCTCCTTATCTTATGAGCACCTTTCGCGCTTTGTCACCCCTTTGGATGATGTTTATGCCCCGTTGGGGGGCGTTGAGGTGCGCGCCGTTGGTCGAGTAGTATCGGATATGTCCATTGTCAAGCGATGTGTGCTGCGCCTGTATGCCATCGGTGATGTCCTTCAGCGTGGGGCGGCTTACGATACGGTACAGGCGAAAGTTGTCCACCTTGTACCAAGTCTGTTGTGGAGCCTCTGTCTCGTTGACACCTATTTCCACATTGGTGCCATCATTCTCTACACCAAACTCCAGTGTGAGCGTCTGCATGGGGACGTTGTCACCGCGACCGGCGCTGAGCACTTGGTCGCGGAAGAGCGCCTTCTGGTCACCAGCAAAGATGTGTTGGTCACCTACGCGCTTGTTACCGTTGTCCGAAGCATGCATGTCCACGGTCAGGCAGTAGTTGCCCTTCGGCAGTGTGATGACCTGGCTTATCTTGGCGCGCTTGCCAGCCGTGGCATCCCACACGCCAAAGATATGCGTACCGTCGGTCGCCACAGGGTCGCCATTGCCTCCACCGGTGTTGATTCCCGACCACGTCGTGTTGATGTCGCGTGTCCACCCTTTCGTGTAGTCTTCGAAGCTAGGATTGATGATATATGTGCTGGTTACGTCCTCGCGCTCACCTGGGGTGAAGACCTCCTTGAGCGTGACACTCGTCTCCGTGCCGTCATATTGCAGGGTGGCAGAGTAGTTGGTGGCGTGTGCGTCGCCCATGCCACGCACCTCATTGACCAGTACAATGTTAAACGTGCGGGAGGCCAGCATGCCGGGGAAGCCATTTCCGCTGCGGTTGGCCAGGGTCAGCGTCTTTGTCGCGTCATCCCAGTGCATGGCGATGGTGCTGTAGGCACCCTTCTCGTAGTTGTAATTGTCATTTTCGTCTTCATAGAGGGTGAAGTCGCCGTCAGCACCAGGGTAGATGCGCAGCTCCAGATTGTCCCAAGGTTTTTCTGTACTGTACTGCACGTCGGGGCCCCATGGCAGTATGCTGCCAGCTTTCACGTACAGAGGTATGATGTCGAGATGGGCCTGCTTGGTAACGGTCTGTCCGCCCGCTAAGGTCTGTCCCGTCCAGAAGTCCAGCCACTGACCGTCCACCTTGGCGCCGCCCTTGGTGGATTGGTAAGCTGGCAGGTAGTTGTGTGTGACGGTCTGTCCTTCGTTTACAACCGGGCACACCAGCATGGCATCGCCAAACATGTACTCGTACTTCATGTCATAACAGTTCTTGTCTTGGTTGAAGGCCAGCGGCAGTGCCGTCATCAGGCTCTTTTGGTTTTTACTGATTTGCCATGAGGTGCTGTATATGTATGGCAACATGCGGTAGCGCATCTTGATGTACTTGAGCACTTGGTTGTACTGTCCGTCGGCATCTTCGGGTTCACCCAGTTGCCATATCTCACTGTTGTGTCCGCTGCCATGGAAACGCAGCATGCCGGTGAACGTAGAGAATTGTGTCCACCGCAAGTAGAGGTTGCGGTAGTTAGCGTCATCGAAGGGACCATGGTTGCCCCATTTGTAGTCCACGAAGAAGGCACCATTATCATTGTTCCAGTAAGGTATGCCACAGGCAGTGAAGTTGAGGGCTGCAGGTATCTGCTTGCGCAAGGTCTCCCAGGAGGCGGAAATGTCACCGCTCCAGGTGTTGGCGGCATATCGTTGCTGTCCGACGAAACCACTGCGTGTGAGTATGCTGACACGCTTCTGTGCCAGTGTCTCGTCAGTGTCTTGCGCCTCACGGTGGTGGTTGTATACACCGCTGATGTGGCCCAGCACAAAACTGTTACGCATGGTTCTCCAGCTGCGTCCCACCTCGCTGACATAGTCCAGCTCGGCGTCGCTGTGCTTCTGGTAGTCAGGCTCAGTAGAATCCATCCAATAGGCGTCCGTACCATGGCTCACCAGTCCGGCGTAGAGGTGCTTCCAGTACACATCCTGCGCCGTCTTGCTCCATACGTCGATAGGCTCCACGCCATTGTTCCAAGGATAACTGGTGGCGGGTATCATGCGGCCAAGGGGCTTGAGCTCCTTGTATCCGGGTGTCTCGGTACCAAAGTTGCCCCAAATGGAGATGAGCAGATGTGCATTGTTGCTGTGTATGTCGTCAATCATCTCCTGGTAGTTGCTAAAGTGTGTCTTGTTGAGGAAATACAATGAGTTCCAATAGCGATGGTCGTTCTCCTCGCCCCAGTACTGCCAGTCTTGTACGACACAGTCGATGGGAACCTGGCGGCGTCGGTACTCGCGTATGACGCCCATTGTTTCATCGGCCGAGCGATAGCGTTCCTTGCTTTGGTATAGGCCGAAGTTCCACAAGGGCATCAGTGGAGCGTCGCCCGTCAACCATCGGGTCTGGGCTGTCACGTCATCGCTGTTTTCACCAGCCAGCAGGTAGTAGTCTATCTCTGATCCTGTGCTCTGCAATGTGGTGCCCTGGTCGTCGTCGGTGTAGTCGGTTGGCGAGTAGTTGTCCCAGAACAGGCCGTAGCCCTTGACCGACTGGAAGAAGGGTATGCACACCTTCATGTTGTCCTGTTCCAGGTGGATGTTCTTGCCACGTTGGTTGAGGTCGCCGTGCTGTATCTGTCCGAGCCCGAAGATGGGCTCATCGTCATCAAGTGCAAACGTTGTGCGTAGGGTATAGGTGTCGTAGTCGGTCACTCCCTTTCGCTCTACCAGCTCCGTGCCGTCGGGGCGCTCGACGATGAGTGTGCGGCCGTCAGCCCGCATGGCGGCGAGGTGCCCGTCCTTGCGTGCTGCTGTCACACAGACGTAGGGGCTGGCCACGCTTATGTCGCCATCGTCTTGGAGGTTGTAGGTCAGCGGCAGGGTGGCATCGTAGTCGCGTATGACCGACATGCTAAGCTTGTCAATGTCGGCCAGGGCCTTGTAGCTCTTCAGCACGCGTACCACCTTGTCGTTGTAGAACAAGACATAGGTGTGCAACTTGTCTTGCATGAAGTGCATGCCGCCAGGTATCTGCTCCACCATGGTGATGGCTATGGTGGGTTTGCTGGTCAGCATGGCGTTCTCCAACTTGTGCAAAGCCTCGTAGGCAGGAGCATAGGTGGTGGCGGTAATATCGGCTTTTGTCTTTTTGGCCTCGTCGAGAGCCTCACTCAGAGTCTGGCTGACACCGTTTGCGAGCTTTTGCTCAGCTTTGTTGATGCACTCGTCCAGCTTGTCGGCTATCTCCTTGGTGAGCGACTCGGCCGTGTAGCCCAGTTGCTCCCATGTGCAGGGGTAAAGTGCCGCCAATCCGTATTTCTCCAGGTAAGTGACATTGTGGATGGTACTGCTGCCTTTGGTGCTGGTCAGCCCCATGGCGTGTATGAAATCACCGCCGTTTGAGCCGATGGTGATTGTTGGCATGGAGAAATTCATGTTGCTCGACATGACCTTGTTGGCCGGTATGTCCCATACGGCCAAAGTGTGTCCTTCGTCAGTGGTGAAGTGCCACTTAGGAGGCTCTTGCGAATTGTCATTGGCACCATTGAACCACCATATGTAGCTACTTGTAGCCGGGTTAGCCTTGAGATCGGATCCCTCTACCACAAAATATGTATGCTCTTTGGTTATCATATACTTGCCATCAGCTCTTTCCTTGTCCATTTTGAAGGCTATGTTGTTGTTGCCGCTGGCCTTGATGGTAAAGGTGTTGGCTTTCTCATCATAGCTGAAGGCCGACTGCGGAGCCCTCTTGTCGTCAGTGCTCACATAGTCTTTCGCGTCAAACGAGTACGGCCGCTGGGCCCAACATGTAATAGAGCAACCCATTATGATTGCACATGTTGCCAAAAATCTTGTTTTTCTCATGTTTTCGATGTGTTATTTGTGTATAGTGCATGGTAGTCAAGTGCGTATTGTACAGTGTACTATGCTGTTTTGCTCTGATAACTGTCCGTGGTGAAGGGCGCGCGGCCTATCCAGCTATAGGCTGGCACGGCGGTGAAAACCTTGCTCAGCACAGGCATGCCCGCGGCTTGCACCGCCTTCTTGCCTCCGATGAAGAGCTTTCCCTGCTGTCCGCTCTGGCGATAGAGCACATGGGTCCACTTGCCCTTGTTGGCTTCATCCTTGCGGGCTTCCAGGCGGGTCTGGGTGTCGGTAAGCAGCAGTTTTCCATCCCTCGAAAGGAAGCGTATTTCGCCGGTCTGCTGATTCAGTTCGACAGAAATATGGCTTGATTTAATGTTTGCAATTTCGCCGTTTTCCTCTATTTGGATATCCTTTGTTTGCTGAGGCTTCAACACAACAGAATAGCTCTTCTTCTGAACGGAGGCACCTTAGTTGGCATCGCATTTCACGATGCGGACGATGGAGGGAGAATAAAACTCAATGGTTACGTTCTGCTGGGCCACCTGGCGGGTCACCACCTTGGCAGAAGCGCCCTGACGAAGGCTTGCCACCTTTACGCTTTTGGCAGCGAGTTGGCAAGGAACGCCAATAGTTGCAATGCCCAAGAGGGCCATGAGGGATAAACGCTTTAGCATACTTTTGGTTTTTGTGTTATAGGGTTTGTAATTGTTCCTGTTCGAAAAAACATAAGCTATGTTTGTCGGTTGCAAAGGTGATGCTAATTGCTGGAAAAGGGATAAAACAAATGATGATTTGAGTGGTACATTTGTTGAATCATACCTAAAAGAGGCCTTTTTAGGGCCATTCGGGCTCGATTTGGGGTTTACATGTATTCGGACGGTAACACGCCAAATTCCTTCTTAAAGCATTTGGTGAAATAGCTGGGCGAGCTGAAGCCCGTGCGCTCCGCAATCTCGTTCACGGTGAGCGTGCCTTCCTGCAGCAAGGCCGCCGCGCGACGAAGGCGGACGCTGCGGATAAATGCCACAGGGGTGGTGTCGGTCAGCGTCGTCAGCTTTTTGTAAAGTCCCGTCCGCTCCATGCAGAGATCGTGGGCCAATTGTTCCACGCCATACTCGCCATCCTCCAGATGCTGCTCCACCAACGAACGAACCTGTAGGATCAGTTTGGGCTCACCAAGGACCTCCTTGGCTGTTTCCGGCTGCTGGCAGCCATCTGCCAAGGGCGGATCAGCGTTGGCCGAAGGGTTATTTATTATTACATTTCTATCTCTTCTCCGAAGGTGGTAAAGAAGCGCGCCCCCCACCAAAACCACCAGGAAAACGACAAAGCCGGCTATCGCCCATCCTGTTTGCCACCAAGGCTGGTCGATCGTAAAGAAGAGGCCCAGCATGGGCGAAACATAGATGAGGCCATCGTGGTAGGTGCCAAGCCAGATGGCTCCCTCCCGATCCCGATAAACCGTATTGATGCCCGTGGCAACCGATTTCCCATCGGGCAAGGTCAACTCCTTTACCTCCCGAGGAGTGGTGCCCACCTTGAAATCGAACATCAGATAGCCATGCTGGCTGCTGATCAAAGCCTGATTGCCCGACGACATGTTCAATGTGTGCAGGAGGTAATTGCATGCAAATATTCGGGAATACTTCCGGCTTTCCGGGTCAAAATGCAGGAAGATGGAGGCGTCGGTCTTGCTCCTTTCGTTACGTCCGGTTCTGATCTGGTAAAACTGTCCGTCGGGTGTCTTAACGGTGAGTGAGGTGTTGCGGTAGCGCTGGGCGTCGAGCGCTGGATAAGCAGAGGCGGTATAAGCCAACTTGCCTTTCAGGAATGTCGCTACGATTCCCGAATCCATAAAAGCATAGACCTGCTGGCCGTCGGTATCCAAATCTTGCAGACTGCCCCATTCTTTCCTTAAGGAGATGAGGCACCCGTCCTGCGTATTGAGCAGCGTGTTGCCCATCAGTACCCAGACCTGCTTTCTGCTGTCAACAAACAGGTCCTGGATGTCGCGCCCTTTCAAGCCGATTCGGATTTTCCCCGTTTCGTGCAACAGGGAATCAAGAGGATGCTCCAAGAGTCGCCTTTCAGTGAGCTGAACGCAGAATATCTTTTGGTAATCCTTCACCCAGAGGCGGTTCCTGTTGTCGGCGTAAAGGTGCGTCTGCCCCTTGTACGCAGCAATGCTTTCCTCCTTTTCTGAGGGGAGAGGGATGAGCACGAACCGTCTGCCGTCGTAGAGATTGACGCCCTTGCGGGTTCTCACCGCCAACTGGCCGTCTGCCAACTGCATCATCTGGAGAATGCAATTGTCAGACAGTCCCTGTCGCATATTGAGCACATAGAAGTAGTCGTTCTTCCCTACTTTCTGTGCGAAACAGGAAAACGGCTGGCCCAATAGGCAGAAAAGAACGATAAACAAAAAAACCTTATTCATAGCGTTTCAATGGCGGTTGTAAGCGCTGAAGCGCCCCCGCAGCAATGTTGTGCGATGATCTCTTTCGTGAATACACATATTTCATAGAGGGCTTTGATGCGCCATTCAGCATGGTTATAGCGACGCGTTATCAGCAACAAAGATAATGAATTATTGTCGCACAAACAAATAATCACGCAAAAAGTCCCAATGTTGGCGACAATTATGGTAAAAGCTTGGGTGCCGCATGGGCTCCTTCGGATGTGGAAGGTTATAGCATGGGTGCGAATGGCCAGCGCGCAATTGTTATTGCCCACCGCCTACGGCGCGATGGCTCGATCGATACACGAAAATAGAGCCTGTAGCCCACCTCCACTAAAACGGAACGTTTTCGTTAAGCCAGATGAGCAGAGCTAAGCTTGCTTAAGCTCTGCCATGGCGAGAAAACGTGCCATGAAATGGAAGGTTTTCGTTAAGCCATTCTGCCCTCACTGTGGAGCAAAAGTACGCGTAGGAATTGTATTATTGCCCGAATAACTATAGTCATCATCACTCTCATCCCTTCACAAACCTATTCAATACCCACCTTTACACCGCTGCATCTCCCTCAAATATGACTTCTACAAAGGCACAAGACGAATGAAGCTGCTGGACTCCAATGAAATTCGGAAGCTTCGAGACGTGTGTATATTTGAGGTGAATGGAATAGAGGTGTATATGTGATTGGTTACCAAATAATGTTAAATGGCTACCATTTCGATGGTTGTTTCAATAAAAAAAGAGTATCTTTGCATAAGAAAGGCTGCACCTCGGCAATTGAAGTGAACTTCATTGCACTCGGTTTGCACTTTCTTTGCATCGTAAATAAATATTTTGAATTATGGTTATAGTTAGCACAAGAGACTTTCGCACTAATCAGACTAAGTATCTGAATTTGGCAAAAGCAGGAGAGCACGTAGTCCTAAAATCGCGTGCTGGCAGTTTCCGCATCTTCCCCGATGACGGAAGTAATACCATTGACGCACCGCGCGACTTGATGAAAGAGCTCAGAAACGCTTTGACGGAGGTAAAGGAAGCCATGGCCGGAAAACGTAAACTTCAATCTGCTGATAGTTTGCTCGATGAGTTGTAATATTACAGTATCGGTTTCTGACGACTTTGCAAAAGAAGCAAAACGTCTCGCTAAGAAATATCCAAGTTTTAAACAAGACTACAAGGATTTTCTCGATAGTATTAAAGAGAACCCTTTGCAAGGCGATGAGATTACAAAAAACATACGCAAAATCCGTATGGCTATCAAATCAAAAGGCAAAGGAAAATCAGGTGGCGCAAGAGTCGTCACGTTCAATGTTCTTACCAATACTGAAAAAGGTCAGGTAGTATTCCTTCTTCTCTATGATAAAGAGGATGCTTCTACGGTTAAAGTCAATGTTGTCAAGCAACTTGTTCAAGACTTGGGATTTGATATCGAATGAATCTATAATGAAGCTGTTGGACTCTAACGAATTCCAATAGCTTCTTGTCGTATATGTAAGGAGAAAAAGCAGCAAGCCGATTTCGGGGAGAAAAACTAATGGCGCGCGTTTCATAATGAGGAAAGCCATTTAACCCCCCACCAGTCCGCATGGCATCTGTGCTTATCTGAGAGATCTGTGGGAGAATAAAAACATCCAGCCAGTTCTTTAGCGCATTGTGCGCTTAGTTTTACTCCCACAGATCCCGCAGATTTCCACAGATTTTTCGCTCCGCAGCGCACCTTCCGCCTGCGAAAAAATCCGTGGCAATCCGTTGCGCCGGCGGCGCATCAAAACCAAGCGGTAGGCAGCGGAGCAAGAGTAAATGATCCGTGAAAAGACCCATCCGTGCGCATCGGTGCAATCCGTGTTTTTTGATAAAAGCACCCTGCATGGTTTCTGTGTCGATCTGTGGCATCTGTGGGAGAAATATTCTCGTGGCGCATGGCCACATTCCACGCTTAACATCCAACATTTCACATCCAACATTTCACATCCAACATCTCACATCCAACGCTTCACACTGAAGATCATCAAGATCCCTTTCCGCCTGCGAAATATCTGTGCCTATCCTCCGCACCGGCGGCGCAATCTGTGTTGTTGACAAGCACCCCGCATGGTTTCTGTGTCGATCTGTGGCATCTGCGGGAGAAATATTCTTGTGCCGCATGGCACATTCCCCATTCCACCGCTCCCCATGCGAAGGACACATTCCACATTCTCAACACTCCTCCCCCAAATCTACACGCTTTTTTCCGTCGCGCCCCGCCCCGCGTCCAAATACGCCATTCTCAGCGCATCATTGCAACCGCCTAACAACCAGCCCTTTACCTTCCGAAGACCCCGCGCCACATTCCAAACATACCTTTCCCCACCACGAAACGCCATCTTTCGACCCACGATCCCTGTCCTTTCGAAGCTCCATCCCTTACCTTTCGCACCTCGATCCCTAAGCCCCCGCAACCCGATACATGCCCAACGCCCGCGCCACCCCTCGCTTACGGCCTTTCCACCCGTTCCCATTCCGCCTCCCGAACCCCCAAACCGCGCCTCCCCGCCCTCTGTTTCACCCAAAATCCCGACACAAGATTTGCGCCAAATATTTTTAATGTAGTGTGGTTTTCATCATATAGATTGTTGGGAGTTGAGCGTGGAATGATTTATCAGGTGGATAGTTGGATTGATGGGCTGGGCATGATGCAAAAGTGCAACGAGCGTAGCACTTTTGCCGTGGTCGCACAATCTGCTGCTGTTGAGCAAGCGACTGAATGATGAAACCACACCCTATTATGCGCAGGAAACCGTAACCAAAGGTTGGAATCGCGACTTGTTGCTCAATGCCATAAAACTCAATATGTATGAGCCCCAGGCATTGGCACGAGTAGACAACAAATTTTGGTCACACTCTTCCTGCCGAACAAGCGCAGTATGCCAACGAGGTGTTTGGCAGCAGCTATGCCCTGGTTTCCTGGGAGTTACCAGTCCTATCAGGCGCACCATGCAGAATCCTAACTGCTTGAATATTGGCAGTTAGGATTTTTGCCAAGTTTTTGCCGAGTTATTAAGAGCTTACCTGTATAAGCCTCAGCAAAAGTGTCATAATATCAGTTTCAACATATTATTTTCAAACACAAAAGAGAAAACAACCCTATAGTTGTGCTTTCTCGTTAAAATCTGTTATCTTTGTAGGCGAAATGGCAATAGCCAAATATAAATGTTACAAAGCGAAATGCGTCTAAGATGATAAAGGAAACAATATCTCCTGATCGAAATAAAGGAGCACAAATGAGTCAAGAAGAAAAACCTTGGTTTAACCATTCGCAGATGATAGCCAATATCATGTCTGCAAGAATGAAAGAACTTGGAATGACTCAAAAGATGTTGGCAGAGAAAATGAATTGTACCCAACAGTACATTTCAAAAATATTAAAAGGGCGTGAGAACCTTTCGCTTGAAGCCATAAGCAAAATAGAGAATGCCTTGGATATTCATTTCCTGCAAATGAATGAATAGCCATGTTCCATTTCATGGCACGTTTTCTCGCCATGGCAGAGCTTAAGCAAGCTTAGCTCTGCTCATTTGGCTTAACGAAAACCTTACTTATAAGTGTAACGATAAAAAAGATAAGATATGCCAGTACAAAGTGAAGCTGCCCTCGAAAACGGACTTATAGATACTCTTCAAAAGATGAACTACGAGTATGTTCATATTGAAGAGGAGAAGAACCTGTCTGCCAATTTCAAGAAGCAGTTGGAGAAACACAACAAGAAGAAGTTGGAAGAATTGGGTCGTACCGAATTTACAGAGTCTGAGTTTGAAAAGATACTTATCTATCTTGAAGGTGGCACTCGCTTTGAAAAGGCTAAGAAACTTCGTGACCTCTTTCCGCTTGAACTGGAAAGCGGTGAACGCCTATGGGTGGAGTTCTTGAACCGCACTCACTGGTGTCAAAACGAGTTCCAAGTTTCCAATCAGATTACGGTTGAGGGCAGAAAGAAGTGTCGTTACGATGTGACAATACTTATCAACGGATTGCCATTGGTTCAGATAGAACTGAAGCGTAGAGGCGTAGAGTTGAAACAGGCATATAATCAGATACAACGCTATCACAAGACTTCTTTTCATGGACTGTTTGATTACATCCAACTGTTCGTCATATCCAATGGTGTAAACACTCGCTATTTTGCCAACAATCCGAATAGCGGATATAAGTTCACTTTCAACTGGACGGATGCAGCCAATGTGCCTTTCAACGACTTGGAGAAATTTGCCACAGTGTTCTTCGACAAGTGCACGTTGGGCAAGATTATCGGTAAGTATATCGTCTTGCATGAGGGCGACAAATGTCTGATGGTGCTTCGCCCTTATCAGTTCTATGCAGTGGAGAAGATTCTCGACCGTGTGGAAAACTCGAACGATAATGGTTATATCTGGCACACAACTGGTGCAGGAAAGACCTTGACATCATTCAAGGCAGCCCAACTCGTATCCGAGCTGGACGATGTGGATAAGGTGATGTTTGTGGTTGACCGCCACGACCTCGACACACAGACGCAAGCCGAATATGAAGCCTTTGAGCCTGGTGCCGTTGACAGTACCGACAACACAGACGAGTTGGTGAAGCGTCTGCACAGCAATTCTAAGATTATCATAACAACCATACAGAAACTCAATGCAGCTGTCAGTAAGCAGTGGTATAGCAGTCGTATTGAGGAAATACGCCATTCTCGCATCGTGATGATCTTCGATGAGTGTCATCGAAGCCATTTCGGAGAATGCCACAAGAATATCGTGAAGTTCTTCGACAACACACAGATATTCGGCTTTACAGGCACACCTATCTTTGTTGAGAATGCGGTGGACGGACATACCACAAAGGAAATCTTCGGCAACTGTCTTCACAAATACTTGATAAAGGATGCCATTGCCGATGAAAATGTGCTGGGTTTTCTTGTGGAGTATTACCACGGCAATGAGGATGTGGATAATGCCGACCAAGACCGCATGACAGAGATTGCCAAATTCATCCTTAATAATTTCAATAAGTCAACATTCGATGGAGAGTTTGACGCTTTGTTTGCCGTGCAGTCAGTGCCGATGCTAATCCGTTACTACAAGATATTCAAGAGTCTCAATCCAAAGATTAGGATTGGAGCAGTCTTCACATATGCTGCCAATAGTAGTCAAGACGATGAGCAGACCGGTATGAACACTGGCGGTTTTGCAAGCGAAAGTACAGGCGAGGCAGACGATCTGCAAGCCATCATGGATGACTATAATAATATGTATGGAACGAGTTTCACCACAGAAAACTTCCGTGCATATTACGATGACATCAACCTACGCATGAAGAAAAAGAAGGCAGACATGAAGCCTCTTGACCTTTGCTTGGTTGTCGGTATGTTCCTTACTGGCTTTGACAGCAAGAAACTCAACACTCTCTATGTTGACAAAAACATGGAGTACCATGGCTTGTTGCAAGCCTTCAGCCGTACCAACCGTGTGTTGAACGAGAAGAAGCGTTTTGGCAAGGTGATTTGCTTCCGTGACTTGAAAAGCAAGGTGGACGAGTCCATCAAACTTTTCAGCAACAGCAATAATCTTGAAGACATCATACGTCCACCATTTGATGATGTCAAAACCCACTATCAAGAACTGACAAAGGAATTCTTGGAGCATTATCCCGAACCTCATTTTGTGGACTATTTGCAAAGTGAGAACGACAAGAAGCAGTTTATCCTCGCTTTCCGTGACATCATCAAAAAACACGCAGAGATACAAGTGTATGATGAGTTTGAGGAGGATGCTCCTGACCTCGGAATGACAGAACAACAGTTTATGGACTTCCGCAGCAAGTATCTTGATATATACGATTCGTTTGCTGTGCAAAACAAAGAGCAACCAACGACATACCAAGTACTAGAGGACAATCCCAGCATGGTTGGTGAGCCAGACCCTTTTGAAGAAGCCGCAACTGGTATGGGCGATATTGATTTCTGCTTGGAACTTCTGCACAGCGACATCATCAATGTTGCCTATATCTTGGAGTTGATTGCTGACCTCAATCCTTATAGCGAGGACTACGAAGAGAGGCGTAAGCACATCATCGACACAATGATTAAGGATGTTGAACTTCGCAGCAAGGCAAAACTCATTGACGGATTTATCCAGAAGAATGTGGATGATGACCGTGACAACTTCATGGCTCGCAAACAAAAGGCTGATGGTACAAGCGACCTTGAAGAACGGTTGAACAACTACATCGTCACCGAACGCAACAATGCAGTCAATACGCTTGCAAAGGAAGAGGATTTGGATGCTTCCGTGCTCAATCATTACCTCTCTGAATATGACTACTTGCAAAAGGAACAGCCAGAAATCATACAAGAGGCATTGAAAGAGAAACACTTGGGACTGATTAAAAAACGCAAGGCATTGACAAGAATACTCGATAAATTGCGTTCTATTATAAGAACATTCAGTTGGGAATAATATATGAGTTCGATAAAAGTAATAAATACAATAAGGCTTTGTTCTAAAGGTGTCCTTGCAAAGGATGCCAATGGAAAGTATGTAAAGTTGCATAAACGCCAAGGAGATATGGATGGAGCTTGCTCTGTCTATTCTTTGGCGATGGCATTGTTGTGCCTCGGCGTAGTAACAGAGGATGACTTGAATATTTACAACAAGCCAGATAGACGGACTCAGAAAGGTAAATTTTTAAGTCATTTCCTTGAAGAACAAGGCTTGGTAAGGAACGGATATTACTTTTCAACTCTTGCAAAAGAAATCAACGAACAGGACTTTGGGATTATTGCAACACGAAAGTGTCGGCAAAATACCAATGACATTATAGATATAATAGCCGATACTCTTGATGAAGAAATGCCTGTTATTATATCAACTAATTTTCCTGATGGTGGGCATGCAATGCTTGCAGTAGGTTATGAAACGAACAATGAGGAAGATGCAATAACCAAAATCCTATGCTTAGACCCAAGTGAAGAAGCACCTAATTTTTCATCGTGGAACTGCATCATTGATGTTGCACATAAATACAGCAAGTCTGAATATCCATTTGACAACATAACAAAATCCCAGTCTTACAAAGTAGCATTGGGAGATATTTTAATAATAGAAAAAAGGAAATAACGATATGAGCGAAGAATTACAACAGAAACTCCGTGACCAACTTTGGGAAGTCGCTAACAAACTGCGTGGCAATATGTCGGCAAGTGACTTCATGTATTTCACCCTTGGCTTTATCTTCTACAAGTATTTGTCGGAGAAGATAGAGAAACACGCCAACGACGCGTTGGTCGACGACGAGGTGACGTTCAAGGAGTTGTGGGCTATGGAGAAGGACGAAGACGTAGAGGCGTTGCAGGAAGAGGTGAAGACTGAATGTCTGGAAAACATCGGCTACTTCATAGAGCCCGGCTTCCTATTCTCGTCTGTTATTGAGAGCATTAAGAAAAAGGAGAACATTCTGCCGATGCTCGAACGCTCATTGAAGCGTATTGAGGACAGTACCCTCGGACAGGACAGCGAAGAAGACTTTGGAGGTCTATTCTCTGACATTGACCTTGCTTCACCCAAGTTGGGCAAGACTGCCGATGACAAGAACACTTTGGTAAGCAATGTTCTTCTTGCCCTTGATGACATTGACTTTGGTGTGGAAGCATCGCAAGAGATTGACATTCTCGGTGATGCCTACGAGTATATGATTAGCCAATTTGCTGCAGGTGCAGGTAAGAAAGCTGGTGAGTTCTACACTCCTCAGGAAGTGAGCCGTATCTTGGCAGAGATTGTAACCATCGGTCACGCTCGTCTGCGTAATGTCTATGACCCAACTTGTGGTAGTGGTTCGCTGTTGCTCCGTGCTGCAAGCATCGGTCATGCAAACGAAATATTCGGACAGGAGAAGAACCCTACGACCTACAACTTGGCTCGTATGAATATGCTTCTTCATGGCATAAGGTTCAGTAACTTCCGCATAGAGAATGGCGACACCCTGGAGGCTGATGCTTTTGGCGATACACAGTTTGACGCTGTGGTAGCAAATCCTCCTTTCTCTGCTGAATGGAGTGCTGCCGATAAGTTCAACAACGATGACCGTTTCAGCAAGGCAGGACGCTTGGCACCACGCAAGACTGCCGACTATGCCTTTATTCTCCACATGATTTACCACCTCAATGAGGGAGGCACAATGGCTTGTGTAGCTCCTCATGGTGTGCTCTTCCGTGGCAATGCAGAAGGCGTAATACGTCGTTTCCTCATCGAGAAGAAAAACTATATCGATGCCATCATCGGTCTGCCTGCCAACATCTTCTATGGCACAAGCATCCCGACCTGTATCTTGGTGTTCAAGAAATGCCGTAAGGAGGATGACAATATTCTGTTCATTGATGCCAGCAAGGAGTTTGAAAAGGTCAAGACACAGAACAAGCTCCGTCCACAACACATCAAGAAGATTGTTGATACCTATCGTGAGCGCAAGGAGATAGAAAAGTACAGTCATCTTGCCACACTGCAAGAAGTGGCTGAGAACGACTACAATCTCAACATTCCTCGTTATGTTGATACTTTCGAGGAAGAAGAACCTATCGACATTCATGCTGTCATGAAGGAAATCAAGGATTTGGAAGCCAAACGAGCCGACCTTGACAAGGAGATTGAAGGGTTTTTGAAAGAGTTGGGATTGGTTGAATAAACAAAAAAAACTGACAATGAAAGGTTACGCAAAACCATTACATGAATTTATAGAAGGTCATAAAATCCAATTTGTAATACCTGTGTATCAGCGTAATTACGATTGGTTGATTGACAACTGTGACCAATTGTTTAGTGACTTGGTAAAACTAAGCCGCTCAAACAGATGTTCGCATTTCTTTGGCTCTATTGTTACATCATCTGCGGATAGCAGCTACAATAGATTGGTGATTGATGGTCAACAGCGTTTGACCACCATTTCACTTCTTTTGTTGGCAGGTATAAAAGCAGTGAAAGATGGTGCTATTGAGATTAGCGAAGAATCAAAAATAGACGAAGCATACGAAGTCTTCTTAAAAGCTAAGTTCTGTAACTCTGAGCGTAAAATCAAGTTAGTTCCCATAGAGAATGACCGTATCGCTTACGATAAGATATTCAATGAAGAAGATTCTTTTGATGAAGATTCTAAGGTTACTCGCAACTATCGCCATTTCTATGATTTGTTGACGAGAAAACCGCAAGCACTCTCTTTCGACCAATTGCTTGATGCAATAGAACGATTGCAAATCATATCAATAGAGTTAGATAGTGATGATGATGCCCAGCTTATCTTCGAAAGTCTGAACTCTACAGGCTTGGCTCTTACTGAAGCAGACAAGATACGCAACTATCTCTTGATGTCTTTGACATCAGAGGAGCAGCATATGTGTTTCAAAAACTACTGGCAAAAGATAGAACAGGCAACCGAGAACCAACCAACAAAGTTCTTGCGTGACTATCTCACCATTCAGCAACAGTTACAGCGTCCTGTCCGTCAGTCAAACATCTACTACGAATGGAAAAAGTATATGGACGGACATGACCGAAAGGAAGAATTAGTCAAGATGCTTGATTATGCGCACTACTATCAGCAAGTGACAGAGGCAAAGCTATCTACGGCAAAACTTTCAGAAAAGATGCGCCACATCTGTAATATAGAAACAGATGTGACTAATGTATTCTTTATACAATTTTTGAAATATGCCTCTGCCAACAATCTTTCAGAAGATGAGATATTCAAGGTGATTGATTTGGTAGAAAACTATTTGGCAAGACGTATCGTGTGCAATATGCCTGGTAATGCTCTTACTCAGGTTTTCTGCGCTTTGCATAAAGATGTTTTGAAAAGCATAGAGGAATATAGTTCTGCTAATGTTGAACTTGGCAACTCATATTCAGACATATTGACTTATCACATCATGCGTCGTGATGGTAACTATCAATTGCCAAGAGATATGCAATTCGTGGAGTCAATCAGAACACGTGACGCTTATCACATGTTGAAGCCATTCCAGATTTTCCTCTTTGAACGATTGGAGAACTCTGTGCATGGTGAATATAACGATGTGGCAACCGATATGAAAAAGAAGGATGCCACTATTGAGCATATCATGCCTCAAACGCTCAATGGTGATTGGAAAGCGATGCTTGGAGACAACTTTGAGGAAATACAAGACAAGTATCTTCATACATTTGCAAACTTGACTCTGACAGGTATCAACAGTGAGTTAAGTAATAAGGCTTTTGAGATAAAGCGTGATGGTAAAACCATAGGAAAAGAAATTTACCCTGGATATAAGAACTCAAAGTATCGTTTGACGAAAAGTGTTACCTTGTGTAACAAATGGACTGAAACGGAGTTACAGAACCGATGCAATGAGATAGTGGCAACATTCTTGCGACTTTATCCATTGCCACAAACAACATTCAAGCCATTGCCAAAACCAGTGGACGAAGCCTCTTTAGACGAAGAAACATTCTCTCCAACAAATAGAAATCTTAAAGGTTTCCGTTTGTTTGGCAATGAGTACAATGAAACTACTTGGAAAGGGATGCTTCTGCAAGTTGTAAAACTTGTGATGGAGCGATACACAGACATCGTAGATACGCTCTATGATGCCGAAGGTTTCTTCTGGTCTGCCAAGCAAGCAGATACAAGATACTGTACAATGATTGCTCCACAAAAATACTTGTGGACTTCAATGGATAATAGAAGTAAACTTCGTTGTTTACGCTTCTTGTTTGAGAAATGCGACATAGCTGAGTCTGAATTGGTGCTGTTGCTTGAACCTGTAAAAGAATAGTCGTATGGAATATATAGATTTCAAGAAATTGATAGACACCCTAACTGCCAAGCCTAAAGAAACAGAATGGCTGGAGTTTAAGCACAATTTTCATTCAAAGGAGGAGATTGGTGAAAGAATCTCTGCCTTGTCTAATAGTGCCTATTTGTGCAACATGCCATTTGGCTATATTGTATTTGGTGTTGATGATGAAAGCCATGATATAATTGGCACCGACCTATATGGCAAGCAGAAAATGGTTGGCAATGAAGAACTTGAATCTTGGTTGTCAACTCGTTTGAACCCTCGTATTGACTTCGAGATTATTGACGATTTCGATTATGAGGAGAAAGGTCATGTCTGTATATTTAAGATTCCTGCCACAACTAATCGCCCGGTAAGTTTCTTACATGAGGCATACATCAGAGTTGGCACGATTACTCGCAAGTTGAAGGATTTCCCTGCAAAAGAGGCTAAGATTTGGAAAGGAGGTCAGAAACCTTTGGAAAAGATTGTCTTAAAGAAAGGCTTATCTGGACAGGATGTTTTCTCTTATCTTAGTGCAGAGACCTACTTTGACATGATGCATTTGCCACTTCCACAAGATACTAATGGCATCTTGGACAGATTCTTGTCTGAAAACCTTATTGTAAAAGATGAGGTTGGCTACAGCATCACCGAACTTGGAGCTATTCTGTTTGCCAAACATCTTTCTGATTTCGATGGACTGAAACGTAAAATGGTCAGAGTAATTGTCTATAAAGGCAAAAGCAAGATTGAAACAATTCGTGAACAAACTTTCGATAAGGGCTACGCCATAGGCTTTGAAGAAATGGTTGCATGGATAAACAGCCAACTTCCTGCAAATGAAGAGATAGGCTTGGCTCTAAGAAAAGATGCTCGTATGTACCCAGAAATAGCCATTCGTGAGTTGACCGCAAACATGATTATCCATCAAGATTTTGCGGAGCAGGGCTTTCCTATGATAGAAATCTATTCTGATCGTATTGAGTTCTCTAATCCAGGACAACCACTTATCAGCATAGAACGTTTCATAGACGAATATCAGTCAAGGAACGATTCTCTTGCTGACATCATGCGTAGAATGGGTATTTGTGAGGAGAAAGGCAGTGGGATGGATAAAACTATCTTCTATGTGGAGTTATATCAGTTGCCACCTGTCCGCTTCCAACTTCAAGAAACCCGAACCACTGCGACAGTATTTTCTTATCGAAAATTCGCAGACTTGGATAAGTCAGAGCGAGTAAGAGCCTGTTATCAACACGCTTGTCTAAAATACGTTTCAAACGAGAAGATGAATAATCAATCTCTTCGTGCTCGTTTGGGTATTGAAGACAAAAACTACCCAATGGCATCAAGGATAATCAAAGATACCTTGGAAGCTAAGCTGATAAAGGAAGAAAACTCAGAGGGTAGCAATAGGCATAACTATATCCCATATTGGGCATAAGTCATGTAACTACCATGTAACTGGCATGTAACTGAAAGGCTCAAAAAAGCATCAAAGTAAGCTCAAGCCCCTTTATAATGGGGCATAAAGCATATAACTACCATGTAACTGGCATGTAACTGAGCCATGATTGGTGAACTTAAATTAAGGATTAAAAATGATAACGACAATAAATAACAAACATAACAAACTCAATGTCCCAAATCTCAGATTTCCTGAGTTTCAGGGAGAGTGGGAGAAGTACAAGGTTTCTGACTTATTGGATTTCTATTCAACAAATTCCCTTAGTTGGGATAAACTGGAGTATGGTACGGATGCTATTCAAAACTTGCATTACGGCTTAATCCATGTTGGATTGTCTACTATGATAGACCTTAGCAAAGACAAACTTCCTAATATCACAAATGGCAACACCCCCAAAAACTATGAACTTTGCCAAGAAGGGGATATTGCTTTTGCTGATGCCTCAGAAGATACAAACGAAGTTGCCAAAGCTGTTGAGTTCTATAAGCTTAAAGGCAAAGATGTGATTTGTGGATTACATACTATCCACGGAAGAGACAACCTGCAGAAAACAGTTGTTGGGTATAAAGGGTATGTCTTTTCCTCTACGGCATTTCATCATCAAATCAGAAGAATTGCCCAAGGAACAAAGATATATTCTATCAATAGCAAGAACTTCTCTGAATGTTACATCGGTATTCCTTCAAAAGAAGAGCAAAAGAAAATTGCTACGTTACTTCGGCTGATAGACGAGCGTATCGCGACCCAAAACAAAATCATTGACAAGTTGCAGTCCTTAATCAAGGGAATTGCACAGAAGATAGTTCACAGCAACAAGCCCAATGTTTGCCTATCAGAATGCTTGGAATGTAAAACTTCAACCCTGCAAGAAAGTGATGTTTGTGAACATGGTGTATATACAGTTTATGGCGCAAATGGCATCGTTGGCTACCTTGATAATTATAATACAGAGGGTGAAGCCGTTTATATTATTAAAGATGGTTCTGGTGTAGGAACCGTTTCCTACGTTACAGGCAAATGTTCCGCAACAGGAACTCTGAATACTTTACAAGCAAAAGAAGGCTATTCACTCCAATACCTTTACTATCTGCTGAAAGTATTCAACTTTGAACCTTATAAGACAGGTATGGCTATACCTCACATATATTTCAAGGATTATGGCAAAGCCAAGGTATTTTGCCCATCATATACAGAACAACTACGATATGCTCGATTGTTGTCTGCAATAGATAACAAACTGTCGATAGAACAGAACATTCTAACAGAACTTCGTTTACAGAAGCAATATTTGCTCTGCCAGATGTTTATATGAACATTTGGCGAAGCAGATATTGACGTAATTTCTTATATTGGCTCAAAAGCTTCATCTCGTTTTGTGAAAGCGTTATAAGCCATTGTACTTTTTTGGCGCACCCGACAAACCCTGTGGAGTGCTGTGCAGATGCTAACCCAAAAACTATG
>OGIM01000233.1_pt1 | contig 23079 bp, 19 predicted proteins | sample 1571801 | NCBI WGS metagenome assembly OGIM01 (sample SAMEA2582106, study PRJEB24529) | metagenome | biome: Human gut stool | place: China | collected 2011
GGCTGGCAGCGTAAAACTGCTTAGCCTTTATCTCAAATTTTAACGAACTATTGTTCTATCACTTCCGCAACTAAAATCTCGCAAAAACGGCTTTTTGGCTCGCTAGTTCACTGGGAAAACCTACCAAACTTTTTAGCCATAATCCCTTACAATACATGCCTCGCCTGTTTCCATTCGCTCATCCGCGCCACCGCCAACACCAAGCCATCTCCCCCCCAGGCGCCCTCACCTCATGGAGATTGGGGCTGGCCATAGCAGATCCAGCAAACCATTTCCCATGGCAGGAAAACAAAAAGGGTTGGGGCTCGGAGCTTGGGAAACCAACCGGAATCGGTTCCCAAAAAGTCCGAAGCCCAACCCATTGGCGCTTGCCATTACGCAGTTCAACACTCTTTGTCGATGCCCTTAGGCTCAACGTCAATGTCGTCAGACAGTTCCTTAAAGAAATCTCGATGCAAGATGCGCGAGATGTTCGCAACGACCTCCGTGTCCAAACTGTTGTTCGCAACACAATCGGTATACCACCGACCGGCTTCGTCCCAACTGCTTGGCCAACCAGCCCACCGACCGTCCTTGTCGGTCGAGCTCTTCTCTGATGAGTTGTCCTATGTGTATCATGTTGGCTTACGTTATTGATATGATGGCCTAATGCGTTGTGTTAGGCTGCTTAAGTTAGAAACTCACACCCAAACCCACCGAGAATGCCTGTTGTCCGATGAAATCCTTCAGGTTCGTGTCCATGGCAAATCGGTACTGGTAAGTGAGGCGCAGGGCGAAATAGGAATACTTCACAGCGATACCGGCCACAGGCGATATAGCCCACGCAGCATTGGCCTTGGTGTCGTCGTTGGTATAAACGCTACCCTCTTTCTAGTCGCTGCCCACGACGAGCTTGTTGTCGGGGTCGTTGGGGAATCCGTCCTTATTGGGATAGATCTTATCCTTCAGCCCAATGGGCTTATAGTCGCCGTAGTAGCACTTCACGGTAGCGCCCGGTCCGAAGAACACCCACACGGGGCTCGCAATCTTGATGGTCCAACCGAAGTTCACGTTTACCTCAGGCATATCGCCCACCGTGCAGTCGTTGCGCATCATGTCGAACACGTTCTTGTTGACGCTCATGCCGAAGAAGCCACCCACCTTGTGCATGTTGTATTTACCATACGAGAATCCGATAGGCGTATCCTTGGTATACTCGTAGGTAAACACGCGCGAATGATTCTTGCGCTGGTTGAGCAACAGCTCGATGCGGTTGATCTGCTGCTGGGCCAACAGCCGCGACGGGCAGTCGTTCTCCACGATCTGTCGGTAAAGGGGCAATGCCTGCTGATACTGTTTTTCGCTGTCATAATATTACGCCTGCTCCATCGTCATGCTGCACTCGTCCACATACTTCAGCATGCATTCCGCCTGGCGGTCGTTGGCATACGAGTCGTACGAGTTGTACATCAGCACCTTCTTATAGAGATTGGCGGCCTCGCGATAGTTGTGCATATTAAAGAGCAACTCCGCCTTATTGCGATAATAGATGATCGAGTCCACCAAGGCCAGATTCTCATTGTTTTCTATCGTATCGACGTCGCTACACTCGGTAGCCACTTCAAACTGTATGCGCGCCTCGTTGTAGTTCATCTTCTTCAGTTCCTCCAAGCCTCTGTTTCGGTGTCCACGGTAGCATCCAGCGTCCACCATGCTATTTGGGTCGACAGCCAAGAGCGTCACCGCCTGCTTTGGCTTGAGGTCTTCGAGGCTTATGGTCACGGTGTTGTAGCCTGGCGATTTGATGCTGAGTTGGCGTCCACGATAACGCGAGCCCGTGGGAAACTCGATGTAATAGATGGAGTCGTTACCCTCGGCGAGGGTATTGTACGGATTGGCTGTCTTGTCCATGGTCGACTCGAGTATCGGTTGTCGGCCAGCACATTCATCAACAGGTTGACGGCGCTCTCCATGGGGAAGCGCTTGCTGAAGATGGGCTTGCGTGTAGCGGCGTCGATGAAAACATCCGAACGCAGCGCGTCGATTTGGAACGATGTTCCCCGCAACAACATGACGCCCTCCTCGCGGGTTGGCGAGAGCAGGCTGTCGGGCACCGTCAGCGGTGGAACTATGAGTTGCCCGCCCGAGTAGGCGGCAAGCTGCCGAAACACCTGTTGGTCGGCCTCTGCCTTGTCGGCAGTCACCGTCTGCGTGGCTACTGGCTTCGTCTGCGCCCGTAAGGTGTCGGTGGCCGACAGGGCCAATGGCAGAAGGGCCACAAGCGCGCTTCTCATTATGTTTATTTTCATGGGGCTTAATATAATAAGGTGGAAAGTGTCAGTGTTTGGTATTCAGAACGGTGCGTGCCACCCCAACCCTGACGCGCGCTCCATCGGCCTTCCCTGCCGTGATGGCGTTCATCAGAATGCTGAAGTTGACTGGCGTTTCGGTGGCCACAAGCACAAAGGCGTCGGTCGACGGCGTGTCGGAGGTGATAAACGGGTCGGCCTTGAAACCCACGGTGGCATTGGCCGGAACGAGCAGGTTGGCACATGTGGCGTCCTCATCCATGGGAAGCACCATGTATTTGTTGCCTTGGGCGTCGATGTTCAGCACGTTGACATACAGGGGGTCCGAGGTGTTGTTCTTTACGCGCACATAACATGCTGTGTTAGGCGCCACATGGGCGCCAACGGGACGCCCGGTCTGCACGTCCACCAACTCAAACTGCACGTCCAAGTCAGAGGCAATAAGATTGGAGGTACTGAACAGTTGCTGCTCCGTGGTGCCCTCCGGCGCCGTTCCTTCAGCGGCTATCCGCACCACACGCGCCGCCATAAGCGAGTCGGTTGCCTCGGCGCGGTAGCTGGTTCCCGTAACCTGCATGTAGGCGTCAGGATGAAGCATCTTCTTTCCGTTGCTATTAAACAATTGTTTCACCAAGTAGCTCATGTATTGCTTCGTCAGGCTTTTGGTGCGTTTGGAGGATAGGTCGATGAGGCTCCCCACGGTATTAACGCCCGGTCGTGTGAAGGAAAACATCTTCAGCTTGGCTTCGTCGATGATGGTAACAGCGCTCTCCTCGGTTATCTTCAGCCTACTTTTGGGAGTGAGATACCTATGCGCAGCGATGGGCTCAAATCTCTCTCCATGCTGCACATAAGCCTTGCCCACCACCGAATAAACCACGTATTTCTGGGCCCGGGCTGTCGTCGCGCCCATTGCCATACAGACCGCTACGACCAGTGTGAGCACGAATCCTGTGTGTAAGTGCTTATTTCTCATAATTGAAAAGGTTGAAATGTTCTATGCCGTTAGGATTGATAAAGATGGGGGTCTGCTTGTAATTGGTTATCTTGCGCACCTCCTTATAGAGGAAATGTTCCAATTCCTGCGTCGAAAGTCCCTCAGCATGATCTTCGCGCGCAGCTCCGTTGATGGCCTCCACCAAAGCCTTGGTGAAAGCTCCGTTGCCCCACGACTCATCCTCCTGCGACTTGGTGTCGCTCGAACTTGAGGCGTAGAGCAGCATGCCGTTCTTCGACCGCTTCAGCTGCTCAATGAAGTGGGCCGTGGCTGCCGAGCGTGTTCCGCCAAACAAGGCGCCCGAATAGCAAGCGTCGACGAAGGCTATAAACTTGCCGTTGATGTCTTCCGCCTCGTTACGGAAGTCGGAAGCCGAGAAGCAGTCGTAGAGCTTGTCTGAGGAACATCCGTGGGGAATAAAATAGAAGCGGTCTTTCTCATCGCGAAGGCCATGGCCTGCGTAGAAGAACACGCACACATCGTTGGGCGACGACTCCTGCTTAAGCCATTCCATGGCCTCGAAGATATCGGCGCGCGTGGCCTCACCATCGCAAAGCACCTTCACCTGAACATCCTCATAAGGCAACCCTTTCTTGGTGGCGATGGCACGCGCAAAGTCCTGCGCATCCTTGGTGGTGAGCTTCAACTTGGGCAACTTGGGGTCCTGATAGTCGCCCACGCCAATGGCCACAACGAAAAGTTTGGGCAATTCGAACGAGGTCGACTCGCGTATGAGACGTATCGTGGATGGCTCACTGTTGCCATATTTGTTCTGTGCATACATCATCACCGTGCAGTCGTGACGGGGCAGGTCCACATCGATGGTGTTGGCGGCACGCACGGCGCGTGTCTGTGGCTGGCGCTGGCCGTCGACGGTCACCACCACGCGGGTACTGTCGGCTGCATTGCCTGCTATGAGTTGATACTTCACCTTCACCTGATCGGTGTGGAACATCGACTGATCCTCGGGATACAGGATGCGAAGAACGGGAGTGGTTGTGGGGTGCACAGAGGCGGCCTGCGCCTGTTCGGCGGCTTTTAATTGCTTGGGACCCAATATTACATTGGGCTTCGTGGCCTCCGTCGGCGTTGCATCGGCCACATTTTCTTGCCTCGCCTTGGGTTCCGCTTCTGCGACAACAGTCTCGCCTTCCTCGCCAGGCAATGTGACATCAATGGAGAAATCGCCCTCCAATGTCTCCTTTTGGCTAATGGCTTTCTGAGCGTTGGCTGCCGCTTTAATCACGTTGGAAGGTGCCGTTGCAGGCTTATGGGCTATGGGGTGTTGTGCTTTCGCCTGTGCTTTGGCAGGAATTGCGTGGCCCACAGGCTGCTCTTCTTTAGTGTCACCCACATTTGCCTTTTCTTTTTCCGCCACTGGGGACACGGCCGGTCTTACGCCTTGGTTGTCCTCGGCACGCAGTTTCCAACGCCCACTCTCAGCCTCGTCCTGTTCCACAAGGATGCCCTTGGCGTAGCAGTCGGCCAAGGTCAACTGGGCCCGCTTATAATTGTTCTCAGCAGAGCTATGCAACAGGTCAGACGCCTTGTCGTAATCGCGTGGCACTCGACGCCCATTCATGTAGCAATAAGCCAAATTATACTGGGCTTTGGCAAACTGCTGACGCGCCGCACGCTTAAACCACATGGCGGCCGATGTATAGTCGCGGTCGGTGCCTTCACCATTATAACAAGCGTATCCCATGTCAAACTGAGCCTCTGCATTGCCCAGCTGAGCCGCCTGCAGATAAACAGGCACCGCCTTTTCAAAATAACCCAATCGGTAAAGTGAGTCGGCTTTTGCCAAGAGAGCCTTGCCCTCGTCGTCGCCAGGGGCTCCTTTAGCCAACAAAGAGGGCGTAACCAACGCTAACATGAGCGCAAATAGGAGCGCAAACTTATGGTTCGACATAATATATTGACTTTTTGATGAATTTCCAGTGAGTGTGTTTCGACAGCATCATCACTATCCATTTGTACTGCAAACGCGATGTCTCGACCAATGCCAAGCCCACCAGCGGCAGCAATAGGCTGATGTAATAATTGAAGCGAGAGAAAAGCAAGAAGCTGGCTCCAACCAAGAACGCCGTCATGGCAAAATAGTAAACCTTAATCCAATAGATATAAGTGAAGGGATAACGGCGCATCAATTCAACGCCCACCCATGCGGAGAAATAACACACCAAGATTGTCAGCAATAGGCTAATGGCACCGCTTGCTGCCAACACACGGTGATGAGCCATGCTCGAAAGCATGGCAAACGCCTGTATCTTCATGCCTGGCATCTTGCCCAAAGGGGTGATATGGGTGTCGGCCTCCTCATTGATGGTACCAAGGATTACGATTTTATCTTTAATGACATTGCGGTATTTCATCACGTCGCGGTGCGAGATCGTGAAGAAATCGGTATGCGAATATTCAATGTTACGCTGCTTGGGCGTCTGCTCAGTGGGTTGCACACCCGTATAACGTCATACTGCCAAATAAGGCAACGAGTAGACGGTGGTGCCCATAAGATGCTCGTTCTGAGAGTATTTGCGTATACATCCATAGCCCTCTCCTGAGATAACGTTGCTGAATCCCCAACTAAACCCAGTGCCTTCCATACCCTCAAAGAACGAGCGTCGCGCACCTCTGAATGCATCATTCTTGCTGTCATAATTGATGAGTTTGCACGACACGACGCCATTCTTTATCTCCGAAACAGCATTGATGAGGCACTCGTTCTCCTCCTCGTCATAGCTGGGGCGATCAAAAATGAGGTCTATCACAAACACCTTAGGCTGGCAACTTGCGATATCGCGAATGCTTTGGGCGATCTTGCGGCGATCATACAGTTCTGTCATGTCAACCAAAACAATGACGTGATTGAACTCTTTCACGCCACTACTATTCTGTATCTCATAGAAGATGTCGGTCATGGAAAAGTCGGCAAAAGCCTTCTTGACGGGATTGAAAACCGTGAGGTTAATGGAAGCAAACGCCAACAACCACCCCAGGAATAACACCAAAAGGGTGACTATCAGGTGGTCGACATTAACCCACCCGGCCAACTTACGAAAAGACATGGCACGAAGTTTCTTCACTTGTGTGTCAATTTTAATATGTTTCAACGCAAAAATGCTTATAGTAAAAAGTTCCCCCTGTCAGCACACAGCATAGGTTTATAGTCTGCAATGAACATCAAGGCCCGTGAAGGAAATACAAAATTTTCTTAATGTTTGCAACATTTAACAATAACATACGTATTGACGGCAGTAAAAGTGTTGCAAAAATGAGACACCACAACGTTTTTGCCGTGAAACGAATTGATAGGAAGAAAAACACCTCCAATCCGACATCAAACCGCAACAAGCTAAATAGCCAAAGACCTATTGTCGCCTCTTACTCTTTTAGGCGTTTCGTTCAACCTCTCGTTTTCGCCCTCATTTCGCCATAGAACGCCACATCTTCAACACATTATCAGCAGTAGCGTCCCGTTCCTTCTTGCCTCGTTCTGTCATAGCACGCTATGTCTTCATTGCAGGCCTCGCAAGCATCACAACACAAACAAGAAGGGAAAATGAAGCCCCATGCCCCATTAGAAGATCGCGGAAACTATTGCAAAACGCACCACCAATTAGGAAAAACAATAGAGGGTGAAAGCATTGAGAAAACAGAGACAACCCTAATATGGCAACAACAGATAACAAGAAGCCATGTTACAAAAGCAGAAGATAGCGTCGGAGCAGCTCCAAGATAGTAACAACATAAAGAAAAGGCACCATGAAACAGAAACGGAGAAAATATCGAAGCAACATAAAAAGAAGCATACGCAGGCCATTCCATTCCGCCTATTCACCCCTATCGGGTTCGGCAGCCATGCTTCCGCCCCACTCTTCCTCAAGTCGGCGATAACCAACGGCATGGTCGCGGAGATAGAGATGGTTAAGCGTGAAGGCCAAGTCTTTTAGCGTTTGGTCTCTCATTGGTTTCTTCAACTGGCACTCCCACACCGTAATGCAATGCCAGCCCATGGTTGCCAATCGTTGTTGCACTTCCTTGTCGCGCTGCTTATTGCGCTCTATCTTGCTTCTCCAAAAGTCGACACGTGTCTTGGGGAGGCGAAAAGCGCCACAATCATGGCCATGCCAGAAGCAACCATTCACAAAGATACAGGTGCGGTATTTTCGCAACACAATGTCGGGATGACCAGGCAACCGACCAAGATTGACCCGATATCGAAATCCCTGGCGCCACAGGTAATGCCTCACAAGGATTTCAGGCCGCGTACCATTCGATCGTATCGCAGCCATGATTCGCGTTCGTTGTTCCTTGGAAAAGTGGTCCATCGCATCATTGGTTTTCATCCTTCGTTTTCTCGTCAAGCCAAAGCTAAGACAAGCTTCGTTCCGCTCATTTGCCTTTACGAGAACGTTCCTTTGCAGCAAAAGTACAAACAATCCATCAAACCACCATCAACAACCGCCAACTTTTACTATTCATCGACACAACAAACATCAGAATGGGCTTGTTCAACCCTCATCTGAAAGAACAGGGTTACACCCGCACACCCCCAACAAACAAGCGTTTTCCCACAAACAACCACTACTACCGAGCCTGATGATTGCAAGTCCATCTACTATATAATAAGGTAAAGATCTCGCCCAACTATCACAACCGAGCCTGATGATTGCAAGTCCATCTACTATATAATAAGGTAAAGATCTCGGGCAATCGACAATGCGGAGTTTGGCTTTTGCGGCTTTTCAACTCCTCGATCCTTACTCTGTGGTTGACTAACTGCCATTGCCGAAATAAGGGTAAGGCGCATACTAAACTTAAAACCCTCACAGATGAATATCTGCGAGGTTTTTTAAGGGTGGATGGTGGGACTCGAACCCACGACATTCAGAACCACAATCTGACGCTCTAACCAACTGAACTACACCCACCGTGTATCGATTGCTTGGTGTTTTAAAGCGAGTGCAAAGGTAAGGGATTTATTCGAATCCACCAAATAAATCCCTAACTTTTTTCACCTTTCGCTTTAATTTTGCGGAGCCTGAGGCTGAGCGGGGGCATTATGAGCGCCCTCAGCACCCTTCTGAGCACCTTGAGCGGGAGCCTTCTGCTGCTGTCCAGCCTGGAATCCTTGTGTATTGGTCGGGTTTGTTGTCTGCGTCTCGGTAGCAGCCTGCTCAAGCACACTCTGGCTTGTTGACGACTGGGGTGCAGTGTAAGCGCAAATCACGCTGACGATAACCATGATAGCAGCGAGCCCCCACGTAGCCTTCTCAATGAAGTCAGTGGTCTTGCGCACACCCATGATAGCATTGGATGAAGAGAAGTTGCTTGCGAGACCGCCTCCCTTCGACTCCTGGATAAGCACGACGAATATCATCAGCACCGACACCAGGACGATGAAAACTACAAATAATGTGTACATAATTCTTTACTTATTGTTTTTATTGTTTAATATCAACTTTTCCAAAAAGCGTATTTGATCTGCAAAGTAAGCATTTTTTTTCGGATAATTCAAATATAATCGCTGAATAATTTCAAGTGCTTTACCATATCGGCCTTGTTTGATGTAAATCTTTGCCAACGTCTCCGTAAAATAGCTTTCTTCTCCGTTTTTTCCTTCATTTGAGCCTGTTTGCTCATCTTCGGGCTTAAATTCCACATCGGCCTTCAATTTGATCTTTCCGCTTTCATTGTTTATGAAATTATCTATCAAATCTTGGCCTTTCAGTTGTGGTGCATCCTTCTTGTCGGCTTTGCTATCCTCTTCGTTCTCAACCTCCAACAGATACGACACATAATCGACAGCGGCGTCGGCCGGTGTGGGCTTTCGTTTGGGCTTTTTCTCCTCCTCCTCTTTCTCTTCAGGTATTGACTCGAGGAAGGTATCGATGAGCGATATGGTGCGATTGGAGGTAGGTTTCTGCTTATTTTCCTGTGGCTTGGCTACCGAATGCCTCATTTGGTAGTGAGCAGCCTCCACCAGATTGAATATCACCTTACGGTCGGTAATGTAGATGGCGGCTCTCCGCAGCTCCTCGTCGAAGGTAGGATCGTGCAGCAAGTAGAGGTTTTGCAGCAATAACAAGCGCGCTGTTTGATAATACGGATACAGCGCCAGCAGACTGCGGAGATCGTAAAGTGTCTCGCGGTCGAGCAGTTCCGGCTGTTTGATGAGTTGCGCTATGTCCATATTTTATTGTTGTAATGGATTAATTATTACCTTGTTTCTATTGTCACCAGATGCTCGACCGCCCACGTTCTGAACACAACGGGGCATCCATGCACCTTGCTTTTGTTGTCTTTCAGAAGTCGATTGCTCCACGTTTAGCTCCCAGTTGGCCACCATCGACCACTCGTTAGCCTCCTATAGACAGACCAGCGGCTGGTATAAGACCACCCGTTGGCTACCCTAAGGTTATTAGGTGGCTGCTATAAGAGCACCAAGTGGCTGACCCAAGGTTACCCGCGGGCATCTGTAAGACTTACCAGTTGGCTACCGTAGCGTTGAAGATTTGGTCTGTGAGATCCTTACACATCTGCGTCACGAGTTCCTCTTGCACGCTGTTCAGGCTCTTCGTAGTCTCATAGCTCTTCGATGCGGTAAACGTTCTCTCGAAGTCCTCGTTGTGGTTCTTGTTATTGGTGAACCTCACGTTAACCGTTATCGAGAGTTCCGTTTGTGCCGAATAGCCCTCGCTCGACACCGACTTGTTGCGTTGCGAATATTGCGTAATCTCACCCTCGACGACCAGGTCGCCATTACGTTTCACCTGCTGCAAGCGTGTGTGATTGGCAAAGACATCCTTCAGCTGGTTGTTGAAGATGGGCCCCATGGGACCCCACACATAACTGCTTCGTATGGGGAAGTCGGCAATTTGTATGGTCTTGGTCGTCGTATAGTCAATGCTGGCACCATTGAACTTATAGCTCACGCTGCACGCTGTGAGTAGCTCAAGCGTTACAATGGCAAGATATGACAGTATTCGTTTCATTTCACTTTCTTCGTTATTTATTTCTTATCCAGGCCATATTGCTTGATTCGTCGATAGAGCGTACGGTCGGAAATACCCAGTTCCTGTGCGGCTTTCTTTCTGCTTCCATCGTTTCGCTCAAGGGCTTTCTCCACCATTTGTCGCCCCAGGTCGTTGAGATTGAGGCTCTCCGGCTCGGTTTCAATCTCCTCGGCCTCTGCGTCCTCTGCCGATGGTGTGTACGTGGCGATCGGACTCTTGCGGGGAGACACCATCGGCACGTTCGTCTTTCCTGTGCTGATGATGCTCGTTTGCAAGCTACTGGCAGCCTCCTGCAAGTTGCGCGACTCATCCAACTGCTTGCGCAGGTTCATCATGTCGCGCCTGAGGTCGGTAATGTTTCCCCGCAACTCATAGAGGATCTTATAGAGAATCTCTCTCTCGCTCTCGTAAGAGTGCTGGCCTGGCTGGCCCACTGTGGTGAGCTCCATGCTTTCAGGGTCTTGCGGAATGAATTGTCTCAGGGTTTCGGCCCCAATTTCCCGTTTCTCGCTCAGCACCGACATCTGCTCCGTGATGTTCTTCAACTGACGGACGTTGCCCGGCCATTTATATTGCAGCATCATGCGCTTGGCCTCATCGGTCAGCGTGATCTTTGGCAACCGATACTTGTCGGCCATCTGCATGGCGAAGAGTCGGAACAACAAGAGGATGTCCTCTCCCCTGTCGCGCAACGGCGGCATTTGTATGGGAATGGTGTTCAAGCGGTAATAGAGATCCTCGCGGAATCGTCCTTCCGATATGGCTTTTCGCATGTTTACGTTGGTAGCGGCCACGATGCGAACATCGGTCTTGCGAATTTCCTGGCCTCCCACCCGGATATACTCACCCGTTTCGAGCACCCTCAAGAGTCGGGCCTGCGTAGCAATCGGCAACTCACCCACCTCATCGAGGAAGATTGTACCCTTGTTGGCCACGCCAAAATAGCCTTCGCTTTCGCCCACGGCTCCTGTGAAGGCGCCCTTCTCGTGTCCGAACAGCTCACTGTCGATGGTTCCCTCAGGAATCGATCCACAGTTGATGGCAAAGTATCGTTCTCTCCTTCGTGGCGAGTTATCGTGAATAACCCTGGGCACAATTTCCTTGCCCACGCCACTCTCTCCGACGATGAGCACGCTCAAGTCGGTGGGAGCCACCTGCAAGGCCACATCGAGGGCACGGTTGAGCCCATCGCTATTGCCCACGATATTATACCGTTGTTTTATTTTTTGCAGTTCAGACGTATTCATTGGATGACAAAATTACATATTTTTCGAGAAATCTGCAACATTGCGCGCCATTTTATTCTTTCTCTTTCTTTCCAAGCTTAATGAGCAACAGGCCGATACCAGTCCACACCAGTTCCCTCATGCGCACAATGAGCGCGACGAAGATACCTGCGCTGGCGCTGATTCCCAACGATGTGGTCGACATGAGAAATCCGCCCTCGCGCCCTCCGAGTTGCAACGGCATGAAGAACAGCAGGTTGGCGAAGAGCGACGTAAAGGCGAGCACCAAGATACAGTTGAGATAGTTGACACTGGGCATGAGCACCAGCAAGACGAAGAATATCTCTAACGCCGAGCAGATGCGGCAGCCCAACTCCAGGGCCACAGCCCCAATGAAGTTGTGTGGGTTCTGACTGTGGAGCGCCGCTATTTGCTTGTCGATATCGTCGAGTTGCTCCCGATGGCGCTCCACAAACGGCTTTGCCCATTTCTTCACAAACGGCACATGCCTCAAGAGGTTCATCACTCTGTTGGCCAGTCCCTTGCGGTATCCGGCAATGAAAAACCAGATGCCCAGCAGGCAGAAGGCCGCGATGGCCGCCATGAGCACCCCCTCAAACAGGCTGATATGCTGTGTGCAGAGGAAGAGCACCACCGACACGAGCCAGAACCAGAAGTGGCTGAAAATGTGGGTCATGGCGTAGAGGATGACCGACGACGAGGCCCTTTCGGTGCCAATCTTCGGTGCCAGTTCCATGATACGGTAGGGTTCGCCTCCCATGAGACCACCCGGGGTGGCATAGTTGAGCGCAAAGCCCGACACGGTAACCTTATATAGCCAAAAGAACGATATTTTCTTAGGAGCCTTGCCGCCGCCATCCTTTCCACCGCCAACCTGCTGACTGCACACTCCCTTGATGATGAGATACCACGCAGCCGTGTTGAAGATGTAGAGGAAGGCCCACAACCCGATAACCGCCCCAAACCAATAGCCCGCATGGCAAAGTCCTTGCCACACCTGAGCGAAGTCGAGTTGGGTTATCATGACGATGAGCACCAACAAGCCGAAGACGAAGAAACCGTTCTGATATTTTTTCTTCATTCGCTGAGTATGTTCGTAAACACTTGATGCAGAGCAACCTGCGTTGCCCCCATCATTTACTTATGCTGTTCCTTGGCGCCAGCCTCGCGCTTCTTAGGGATGGCAAATCGCACCTTCTCACTCTCGTCCTTGCGCTCATGATAGAGCTTGGGCAGCGGATGAGCCATGGGCTCATCATAGTTGATGCGGTCGCGGAAGGCGTCGATGGCCTGCCAGATGGCATGTCGGAAAGCGGTGGCGTCGGCCTTACCCTTGCCCGCAATGGCATACTCGGTGCCCTGACAAGAGGCCGCACACACCAACGGCAGTCCGCCGAGGTAGTGGATGCTGTCTTGCGGCAACAGCGCGTTGAAGGGCGCTATGCCTTGGTCGTGATACATGGCGAGGATGCCGTCGAATGCGGCAAAGTCGCCATTGCCAAAGAACTCATCGGCGCGATATGGGCCAAACACACAGATATCCTCCTCGGCCGCCTGCTTGATGGCGGGAATAATGGCCTCAGCCTCTTCCTTGCCAGGATGGGCAGCGCTATGGTTCGGGTTGAGCGCCAACACGGCGATGCGAGGACTTGAGATGCGGAAATCGCGGCGCAGCGTCTCGGCAAACGTTCTGATACGACAGGCCACAGCCTCCAGCGTAATGGCCGAAGCCACATCCTTCAGGGCTACCTCGTCGGTCATGAGCGCCACGCGCAGGTCGCCGTTCACCATGATATCGAGAGCTTTCTGACCCTCACTGATGCATTGCTCTATAAACTTGTCGCTGTTTGGGAACGCGAATCCGTCGATGTGCATGTTGTCCTTGTTGATGGGACAGGTCACCAACACGTCGAACAGTCCGTCCTTGTAATCGGTGATGGCCCTATCGAGCGCCTTCACAGCCGTACGGCTTGCCTCCTGCGAGGGCACGCCAAACTCCACCTTCACCTCCTCGTCGAACACTGGCAGCAGGTTGACCTTGCCGTCCTGCGCATCGTCGGCGCTGCTGATGATGGTGAAATTGCTGTTGATGCTGAGTGCCTTGGCATGGTATGTGGCAATCTTGGGCGACCCATATATAATAGGTGTGCACATGTCGAGCATCTCGGGCTCTTCAAAAGCCTTGAAGATGAGTTCATATCCAATGCCATTGGTGTCGCCGTGGGTAATGGCCACGCGTATTTTCTTGTTGTCCATTTATGGGTTATTCTTGATGTTTATATTCTTGTTAATCGTTTCTTTTCCTGGTTGGGTGCCCTTGATGGGCTTGCTTTCTTAGTGTTCGCTCCATCGCAGGGTGTAGAGCACAGCCTCGAGTCGGTGCATGGCGTTGCGCTTTTTCTGGCCTGGCGCAAACACGAAACCTTCCACCACAACGGCCTTCCCGTCGGCTTTCGTCGCCCTTGCCGAGTCGATTGGCAGCAGGACCCTACTGACAAACGGCCCACCCATGTCGTCGCCGCGCATTTCCCACAGACCTCGGTAGATCGTCATGGGAGCGTGCTGCAGACTCTTTTGGTTCAGCCAAAGGCTGCGGTCGTCGGCGTTTTTGAACACCAGTCGCCTGTCGACCGTCGGCTCCACGGTGGTCATCCACATAGAGTCGGTTTCGCCCTTGATGGCCCGTCCGAGCACCTCATTGCGCTGGGCCACGAAGCGAGCCACCTCGGCATTGACGGCCGAAACCGTCGGCGACAGGGTCGGCACCCGGTAAACCACGATGTTCTGCATCGCTGCCGTGGCATTGTTGCTCAGCCACACAAAGTTGTCGCCCTGCTTGCTGGCCACCATGTCGACCGGTATCCAGAGGTCGACGCCAAACCGCTGACGGATGGCTTGTTCGGCCTTGGTGTTTCGTTTGTGGCGCATCATGGCGAGCGTCTTGTTGATCTCGGCGCGATTGAGCAACGTGCGCAACGCCGAGGCGATGGCTGGCGCGTTCCGCCTCAGTTGGCTGAGCGACGGCGTTCCTACCCGAATCACCATCTGGGGCTTGGCCCACACGTTCTTCTCGTAGCCCACATGGGGCTTGGTGTAGACGGTGGGGTCGACGTTCACCATGACAATGTTGCGCGAGAGGCGCAGCGAGGCGTCAAACCGGGCGCTGTCGACAACCGACACATCAAACGAGGGCTCGCTCTGAGGCAGCCCCTCCACATCGGCCGTGAGCATCTGCCTGACCAGGCCTTCGTGGTCGCCCACGAGCAACACCTCGTAGAGCCTACCGCCCGAAGGGGGCAACACGCCATTGCTACCCGTGCAGGCCACAAGCAGCCAGCAACCCAACAGCCAGGCGGCTACCCTTGTCATCGCTCCTCCTTGTGCCTGATGGCACCAATCTTCTTCGAGGTGCTGAGCAGTCCGCAAGCGGCGAAGATGTCTTGTCCGCGCGAGGCGCGTATGGTGGTGAATATGCCATGGGCCGTCAGATAGTCGCGCAGCTCCTCCATCTTCCGCTCGTCGGTGCCATGCAGGGGCACGTCGGGTATCTGGTGGAAACGAATGAGGTTGATGCGGCAGTCGAGGCCCTTGAGCAGCTTAACGATCTGGCGGGCGTGGGCTGGTGTGTCGTTGACTCCTCCAAACACGATATACTCGAACGACAATCGGCGCTGATGGGCGAAGTCGTAGTTGCGCAACAGCTCCACAATGTCCTCGATGGGCATGCCTTTCTCGGCCGGCATGAGCTCAGCGCGCAACTCGTGGTTGGGTGCATGCAGACTGATGGCCACATGGCAATCGCTCTCCTCGATAAACCGCTTGAGCTTGTCCTTGATGCCCACCGAACTGACGGTGATGCGCTTAGGGCTCCAGGCCCACCCGTAGTCGGCGGTGAGGATCTCCGTGGAGCGCAGCACGTTGTCGAGGTTGTCCATCGGCTCGCCTTGGCCCATATACACCACGTTGGTCAGCTTGTCCACCTCGGGCAGGCTGTATATCTGGTTAAGTATGTCGGCTGCGGTGAGATAGCCCTCAAAGCCCTGCTTGCCGATTTGGCAGAACAGGCAGTTCATCTTACATCCCACCTCACACGACACGCAGAGCGTGGCGCGGTCGTCGTCGGGGATGTAAACCGTCTCAACAAACTTCACGGGCTGGCTGTCATCGGGGCGTGTGGTCTGCACGGGGAAGAGATACTTGATGGTGCCGTCTTTCGAGTGCTGCGCGTCGATGGGGGCGGCGCAACCCACCTCGTAACTCTCAGCGAGGCGTGCGCGGTTGGCCTTCGAGATGTTGGTCATCTCGTCGATGGTGCGCACATGGTTTCCGTATATCCATTTGGCCATCTGCCCTCCTGGGAAAGCGGGCATTCCCAATGAGGTGGCCACGTCTTTCAGTTCGGCGAGCGTCATGCCGAGTAACGATTTCTTCTTCATATTGTGCAAAGATACGAATTTTTTGAAAAAGGCGTGTCGATTGTGCCCTAAAATCTTATTTCTTCGCGCACGCGAGGGGTGCCGCTACTGTTCGACGTATCGGCATGAGGCCCCAAAAGCGCCATCCTGCGCGGACCGAGGGCGGCATGCGGTGGTGGTGGGGAGGAATGGCGGATGGCTGCGATGAGGACCATTTGTTTGGTTTATTCTGAAAAAACAGGTGTCTCCAAATGGCGCCTTTTAGGAGACGAAAATGTGATTCTTATGGATTTTTGGCAGCGCTAACAAGCCTCGCAGTTGCGAAAGGGCGCGTTTCGAGTTGCCGAAAGGCATGTTTCGCAACGCGGTTTGGTAGGTATCGAGTTGTAAAAAGGCATCTTTCGCATTACGAAAAGGCATCTTTCGCAACGCAGCCTGTGGAACGCTGAGCAGAAAAAGCCAACCAAAGAATATAAGATATTGATTATCAATATTTTGCAAAAATGCGTCGAGAATCGCGTATTTGCGCCAAATATTTGTTTCGTGGAAAAGAAGTGTGTAGATTTCACTATAGGTTGTTGTTATTTTTACATACCAAATATGAGCGCACAAGGAGCTACGCGCAGAATGGCTTGGGGTGGACGGCCTGGCTTGTGGCGTGCCATTTGGATAGGTTTTTACTTTATCGATGAACGATTTTCAACTTTATGTTGTATCTTTGCATAAGATAGGCTGTGCTCGGCAATGTGAAAGCAAGCTTTCATTGCGCTCACTGGCACTATCTTTGCATAAGATAGGCTGCGCTCGGCCAAACGAATGCAGTATCCTCATTTCCCATACGATCATGAAGCATCATCCTACAAACTCAAGCATACGCACCTCAGAGGCCAGCCCCTTGGCCACCAACCAACAGGAGCCCAACGTCACGGTGGGCATCGTCAGCGGCGAACGGATAGCCTTCTCCCTCAACCATCCGTATGAGGTGGAGGGCCAACAGGCCACGGGCGACCAATGGGTGGAACTGGCCAACGGAGCCATCCTCTGGAACGGCAACCGCTACAGCGAGCTGGTTTTCAGGCCCACCGACGAGGGAGCGTCGTTCTCGCTGAAGGATGTAACCATCGGAGTCAACTTCCATTGGGAGCGCAAGGAGACGCAGACCTTCCTGGGCATACTGCGACTGGTGACAGACGGCAACAAGGTTCTGGCCATCAACGAGTTGCCTGTAGAGCGATACCTGGAAAGCGTCATATCGAGCGAGATGAGCGCCACGTCGAGTCTGCAACTGCTCAAGGCGCACGCCGTGATATCGCGGTCGTGGCTATTGGCGCAGATGGAGCGGCGTAAGGCGGAACCCGAAACGGTGGCCCACCGACCGGAGTTTGTGAAAACCAACGACACGCTCATCCGTTGGTACGACCGTGAGGACCATACGCGTTTCGATGTTTGTGCCGACGACCACTGTCAGCGCTACCAAGGCATCACAAAAGAGACGAGCCATCATGTGGCCGAGGCCATCAGCCAAACGCGCGGCCAGATTCTGACGGCCGACGGTGAGATATGCGACGCGCGTTTCTCGAAATGTTGCGGAGGAGCCGTTGAGGAGTTCCAATATTGTTGGGAGAACACGCCCAAGACGTATCTGAGCGCCGTGCGCGACCTACTGCCGCCCCGAGTGGCCCAACGGGCAGCCGTCCATCACGTCACCGTCGACCTGCCCGACCTCACCGACGAGGCGCAAGCGGAGCGATGGATCAGGACGCGCCCCGACAGCTTCTGCAACACCAACGACCGCGGCATCCTATCGCAGGTGCTCAACGACTACGATCAGGAGACCACCGATTTCTACCGGTGGCAGGTGGATTACACGCAAGAGCAACTGGCGGCGCTCATCAGCAGCAAGTTGCAAGTGGACCTCGGGGAGATCGTAGACCTGGTGCCCATGGAGCGTGGCAAGAGCGGACGCATCGTAACGCTGAAGATGGTGGGAACGAAACGCACGCTCACCGTGGGCAAGGAACTGGAGATTAGGCGCGCGCTGAGCAAGAGCCACCTGTATAGCTCGGCCTTCGTGGTCGACCGATATGATATCGACAGCCATGGCGTGCCACAACGATTTAGGCTCACGGGAGCCGGATGGGGCCACGGCGTGGGCCTCTGCCAGATAGGCGCAGCCGTGATGGGCGAACAGGGATTTGCCTACGACGAGATTCTCGCCCACTATTATCCCGGGGCCGACATCACAACATTGTATCAGTAAGGACTATCATCAATATGAAAATATTCAAACGATCACCATGGCTATGGGTGCCGACGCTGGCCTTCAGCGACGGATTTCCACTCGTGGCCGTCATGACCCTCTCTGTTATTCTCTACAAGCAGCTCGGACTGAGCAATGCTGCCATCACCTTCTACACCTCGTGGCTCTACCTGCCATGGGTGCTGAAACCGGTGTGGAGCCCCTTTGTCGACCTCATCAAGACCAAACGGTGGTGGGTGCTCACAATGGAGGTGCTGGTGGGAGCGGCCCTCGGAGGCATCGCCTTCACCATACCCACGGCGTTCTGGTTGCAAGGCACGCTGTTCTTCTTCTGGCTGCTGGCGTTTGCGGGAGCATGCCATTGCATTGCGGCCGACGGTTTCTACATGCTGGGGCTCGACGGGCACCAGCAGGCGTGGTTTATGGGCATCAGGTCGGTGTTCGACCGACTGGCCACTATCTTCGGACAAGGAGTGCTGGTGATGGTGGCGGGAAACCTGCAGTTGGTGTTCCGAAACAGCATCCCCTACTCGTGGAGCCTCATGTTCTATGGCGTTACGGGATTGTTCCTGGCCTTGTGGCTATGGCATAGCTACGCCCTGCCCCGCCCCACGGAGGATGTGGTGAGGCCGGGCATCAACACCCATACAATATGGCGAGAGATAGCCAACACGTTCCGCACATTTGTGAGAAAGGAGCAAGTGGTGGCCGCCCTGATGTTCATCTTGCTGTTCCGACTGCCAGAGGGACTTCTGTCGAAGGTGTCGGCGCTCTTCCTCATCGACTCCGGGCACAACGGCGGACTGGGACTGTCGCCGCAGGAATACGGACTGGTGCAAGGCACGGTGGGCGCCATTGGCGTGGCCTTAGGTGGCATATTCGGAGGCATTGCGGCCAGCCATGGCGGACTGCGCAAGTGGCTTTGGCCCATGGCGTTCGCCTTCACATTGCCCAGCCTGGTTTACGTCTTCCTGAGTTATGCGTTGCCATCGAGCCTGCTCGCCATCAACCTATGTGTGTTCCTGGAGCAGTTTGGCTATGGTTTCGGACTGACGGCATACATGCTTTACCTCATTTACTTTAGTCGTGGGGAGTTTAGGACGAGCCATTATGCCCTGGCCTCGGCGCTGATGTCGCTATCGATGATGCTGCTCGGACTCTTCGCCGGCGCATTGCAAGAGACGATGGGCTACCGACATTATTTTATCCTCGTCATTCTGTGTTGCACGGTGACCTACCTCGTGACGGCCTTTCTGAAGATCGACCCGCAGTTCGGAAAGAGGGAAGATGATGAAACCGAATAAGTATTACGCCATCTGCGACTGCGATAGTTGTTACTGCTCATGCGAGAGGGTGTTCAGGCCCGACCTCAATGGCAAGCCCGTGGTAGTGCTGAGCAACAACGACGGCTGTGTGGTGGCACGCTCCAAAGAGGCCAAGCAACTGGGCATACCAATGGGCATACCCTATTATCAGTTGGCAGAACGCTTTCCCGGAAAGGAAATCGGCGTGTTCTCGAGCAATTATGAGCTCTATGGCGACATCACCCAGCGCGTCATGGAGATCATACGGGACGCATGCCCCGAATTTTACCGATACAGCATCGACGAGGCGTTTTGCGTGCTCGACAACCTTCCCTACGACGCATTGAAGACATGGGGTGAGGAACTATGCCTGAAAACCAGGCAGTGGGTAGACATGCCCATCAGCATCGGCATCGCCCCCACGAAGACGCTGGCTAAGTGTGCCGACCGGTTTGCCAAGGATTATCCGGCGTTTAAGCATTGCTGCGTGATCGACACGGAGGAGCGACGCATCAAAGCGCTCAAGCTGTTCCCGCTGAAAGAGGTGTGGGGAATAGGTCGGAGATACCTCGAACGGTTAGAATCGTACGGCATCAGGACGGCCTACGACTTTGCCATGAAGCCGCGGGCGTGGGTGAGAAAGGAGCTGCACGTAACGGGCGAACGCACATGGATGGAGCTCAACGGCATCGACTGCATACCCACCGAGCAGCTCGCCACGAAGAAGAGCATCTGCACAAGTCGCTCATTTCCTGGCATGATAGAAGATCTGTTGGGCCTGCGGACGCAAGTGAGCAACTATGCGGCACGGTGTGCGGAGAAATTGAGAAGGCAGCATACCGTATGCGCCAACATCATGGTGTTTATCGATACAAACCGCTTTCGCGACGACCTGCCGCAATATAGCAACTCGGCCATGGAGGTGCTGCTCACGCCAGTAAACTCCACGCAGGAGGTGGTGGATGCGGCCCTGAGGGCGCTGAAGCGTATCTTCATTCAGGGATACAAGTATAAACGGGCCGGCGTCATCGTGTCGGCCATCAGCGATGAGGGAAAGGTGCAAACCAATTTCCTCGACTTCGACCCAGAGAAACACGAGAAACTGAAAAGACTGACAGCATCCATCGATAAGATCAACAAGCTGAATGGGGCCGAAACGGTGGTGTTGGGCAGCCAGCAATACACCGCCAAGCATGGGAAAGGAAAGGCCGGCTCGTTCCGCGACGCTATCAGGCACGATTTCCGCAGCCACAATTTCACCACCCGATGGGAGGATATCATTCGGGTGAAATAACCTTCAATCGGTCATGAGAACGAAACGGGAAAATAATTAGGAGGTTATACCTTCTTTTCAAAACACAACAAGGATAATAACAAAACAACAGGGCTCACACCGCACCACGAACCTCATCATGGATGCAATGTGAGCCCTGTTAACGCTCTGTTAGCACCTTTCCCTACATCGAAACGCCACAAACGGACGTTTCAGGCGAGCAGCCTCGAAAAGCAGCAGGCTACGCATTGCGCTTTGGGAGGCCGCCAACAATATCGGGCAAGAAGCCAAATGTTACTTCGCCTTGCGGCGTGCCTCGCGGGCTTTCTCGGCAGCAATCTTGCGGGCAGCAAGCTCTTTCTCCGACGGAGCGACGTAATGGATGCGGCGCATGAACTCGTCGACCGTGTCCTCGCCATCAAATTCGTTGAAGAAGGTCTCCAGAAGGGCTTGCGTGATAGCACGGGCCGAAAGGCGCTTGTGGTACTTCTCGCTGATCTCCTGCAAACGGTTCACCAAATCGCTCGACACGTAAATGGGCTTGCCCTTCTCCGAACTCTTGTCGTAACGCAGGTAATTGTTGATGAGCTGGTCGGCAAAAGCCTTCGAAACGGTGTGGCCAGCCTTGCTCGGGCGCTTAGGGGCCTTCGGCTTGGGGGCTGCAACAGAGGCTTCGGCGTCATCGGCAACAGCAGTGGCGCCAGCGTCTGCGGTATCGTTGGTGATGCTTCTCACGATGTTGGTGATGTCCATGTCTTCCAATGGATTCTCCACCAAGGGTCTCTTGTTTGCCATATCTTATTCTCCTTATATTACATGATTGCCTTCATGATGGCGTCGAAGGTCGTCGCCACAATTTTCTTCTGCTTGCTCTCCAACGAATAGATCGTGGAATAGCGCTTGATGGCCACACCCTGCTTGATGCGCGGAACCACCGTTCCCACGAGCTCCAGAATGTTAACGGTCTGCGCGCGCTGCTTGCGTTCCTCGGCCTTACCCTCGTGGTCGTTGATGCGGTTGGGAACGAAAACCATGCTGCAATTAGAGATGCTCTTCAGCGCTTTGAGGAAGATACCCGTAGCATCGACCGTGTCGGGATCGAACGACATGGGAATGACGGCTACATCAGCAGCGGCATAAACGGCCGCCAGGCTCTTATCGTTGAGGTTACCCGGACAGTCGATAAGCACGTTACCTGGCACCTTCTTCAGTTCCTTCATCACCTTGTTCACCTTCTTAATGTCCGAGGTGTCGAGCGGGGTGACCTGCCAAGGCATCTTCTGCTCAGGATCGGCCTTCTCCTCACGCACACGGTGACGATACAACGACTGCTGCAAGTCGGCGTCGAGAACCGCTACAGGCATGCCGTTTTCGGCCAGATAAGTTGCAAAAAGACTGCAAAGGGTGGTCTTTCCAACACCACCTTTGATATTCGAAAAGATGATAATCTTGTTCTTCTGTTCCATTGTTTCCTTCTCTATTTTAACAATGCAAAGGTATGCAACAATTGGCAATTCAGCAAACTTTTAGCTATATTATAAGATATTTTAGCACTTCGCTCATAACACAACGCATAATGTATTGTGTGGCTATGTTATATTATATAACGTAACAGTCTATTCGACCAACCACTTGACCCATTCGCAACCCGCTGATTTACAGTCGGCCGAAAGCACAAGCCCTTCCTCCACACACCTTCTCTTCCATCCCTTTCCTACTTAGGCATAACGCTCCCAAACCTCCCCCACCCTTCTCGGTATCCACACACCGCAAGCCTCATAGGTCCCTATGGCGTTCCACAAGCCATCCGCACACCAAAGCCTTGGCACAACTCCAACGAGCGGCTGTTCGCCAACTCCCTCCCCGTAGGATATTTGTTATAATACAAGGTGGCAAAAATTATTTTGTTAAAAAGCCTAAAATCACTTGCAAGAAAGAACAAAGCGCATTATCTTTGCATCAGAAATATTTTTGGAATAATTACAATTAAAATACAAAACATTATGAAGGAGTTAAAAGGAACCAAGACTGAGAAGAACTTGCAAGAGGCTTTCGCAGGTGAGAGCCAGGCACGCAACAAGTACACCTATTTCGCCTCTAAGGCTCGCAAGGATGGCTACGAGCAGATTGCGGCCATCTTCGAGGAGACGGCCAACAACGAGAAGGAGCACGCCAAGCTGTGGTTTAAGCTACTTGAAGGTGGCGCTGTTCGCTCAACACGAGAGAACCTGAAGGCTGCCGCAGTCCGTGATATTCGCAAAACCTTTTACAGCATT
>OGIM01000247.1_pt1 | contig 21976 bp, 10 predicted proteins | sample 1571801 | NCBI WGS metagenome assembly OGIM01 (sample SAMEA2582106, study PRJEB24529) | metagenome | biome: Human gut stool | place: China | collected 2011
CAGACATAGCCAAAATCTGAGTTTCCTATATATTATTTACCATAAATATCACTTTTTGCCAAGCAGGGTTTACTTATGGACAATCCTAAGCTAAAATATAATGGTATATTATATTAATCGGAGGAATTATCCATATAATGAAAAAACATTTTCTTAAAGGATTACTTATAAAGATAACCAGCGCAGTATCTGCCACGGTATTAGCATGTTCTGTATTTACCACAGATGCACACGCTGCCGCATATAACATAACCTATTCTGAAACAGGCACTGCTAATACTGAAGTTTCATGGCCTGATGCCCCGGAAGTTAATTCCAGCAGTTGTATTCTTGTTGATGCTGACACAGGCTCTATTCTATTCGAAAGAAACTCGCATGAAAAATGTTATCCTGCCAGCACAACCAAAATTCTTACCGGTCTTCTTACCATTGAGAACTGCAATATGGATGATGTAGTAACATTTTCACAGGCCGCAGCCACTTCCATCAATATATATGAGGATGCTAATTTAGGTTGTAAGGTTGGAGAACAGTTTACTGTAAACCAGCTTCTCCATGGACTATTATTATACTCTGCCAATGAAATGGCCTATGCTCTCGGTGAGCATGTAGCCGGCTCCATAGACGCATTTGTTGATATGATGAATGCCAAGGCAAAAGAACTTGGTGCTTTGAATACACATTTTGCCAATGCAAGCGGATTATATAATACCAACCACTACACAACAGCATATGATATGGCAATGATTGCAAGAGGCTGTTATAATAATGCTTCTTTCGTAAGCATTGATTCTACTGCTGACGCATATGTAATTCCTGCAACTAACATGTCTGCACAGCGTACAATCAGACACAGACATAAGATGTTGAAAGGCCGTTCTTACTATTATGAATACTGTAAGGGTGGAAAGACAGGATATACTGATGAATCCCAGAACACACTTGTAACATTTGCAGAAAAAGATGGCATGCGTCTCATATGTGTTGTATTTAAGGAAGCAACAGATGATTTAAGATATACTGATACAAAAACGCTTTTTGACTGGGGCTTTTCTAATTTTCAGAAATCAACAACTACAGGAAGTCAGCTCGGAGCTATGTTTTCCAATGATAATTATTATAATTCAGCTGTTTTCTCGACACTTTCTCTAAACTTCGGACTGAATGCTTCATTTATCACAATACCTAATAAAAGTTCATTATCAAATGTAACTATGACGGTTGATGATAATTATGACATGACCAATGAAAATGGTGTTATGACAACACATCTTAAGTTCCTGTACAATGATAATACTGTAGGCACAACTACACTTAATATATCTGCTGCCGGCACGGACACCGGAAGCCTGCTTCCTTATGTCAGTACAGATGTTTCTTCATCATATAAGCCTAAGACATGCATTAAAATCAATATCTGGGTAGTTGTTGGCATCGGTGCTGTTATATTATTCATTATTTATATAATTGAAGAACGTGCCAGAAGAAAACGTCAGAGAAGACATTACAACAGAAGAAGACGCAGATTATAAAACAATTTTCTTTTCATAAAAAAAGAGATGGCAGCCAAAAACTACCATCTCTTTTTTATGTCTGTAAGATTAATTACTCTTTTTATTCTTTCGCATCATAGTATATATAATACCGAATCCAAGGATAACCATACACATAAACCATGCCATTGCTGCTGCATATAAAGAATCTGCTGTTTTAACATCGCTGTTACCCGCATCTTCTGTTTTAGCATCATTGTTATTGGTGTCTGTCGTGCTCTGTGATGGAACTTCTGTAATGTTCTCATCAGTTGTATTTGTTATATCTTCAGCCCCTGTTGATGGCTTTTCGATATTTTCTGTTTCCTTTTCAGCATCTTTATATATGATTGCATATGTAGAAAATCTGTCTGTTGCAAATGTAATTGTATTATCTTTTTCGTTATAAATAACATTTACATTTTCTGCAACTCCATTATGAATTCTTATTACACCATAGGTTCTTTCTATTAATGCATTCTTATTAATAAGATTCTCTGGTATTACGAATTTAAATGTTAATGCTTTATTCAGTTCATGAACATCTGATTTTTCTCCATTAATAACCTTATTAACTTCAATGTTAAGAATTGTACCTATCTTTTCACTGACATTAAGCTTTTTCTCAATCAATGTTTTATCCGCAGCGCTGACTGATTTGTCTGCATTATTTACATTAATTGATACATCAACCTTTGCACCTGCTTTAACAGCCTTAATCTCATCTTCTGTAAGAACACTGTTAATTATATCATCCTTTGACTCTAACAGGCTTGTTTCCGGAACATCATCCTTCTTTACAATCTCTACCTTTATCTCTGTTTTTATCTCTTCCTTAATCATAGGAATCACAGTGATGTCTGCCTTATCTCCACATACTGTACAATGATGAGACTTGCTTCCGTTTTCTGTTGTAGTTGCTTCTTTGTCTATTGTCCATTCCGGACTGTATTTATGACCTGCTGCCGCTACAGTTTCTTTCTTGCTTTCTCCGCATACTGTACATGTATAAGTCTTCTCTCCTGCTTCTGTACATGTTGGCTCTTTGGTTATTGTGCCGTCATTCCATACATGAGTTGTATGCTCTTCCTTAATATCATTGTAAGTAGTCTTTTCCCACTGTAATGTTGTAAGAGTAAGCTTTCCTGCTCCTGTATATGGCTTAACTTCTTTATCAAGGCTTGAAGCTGCATATAGTGTATATCCACTATATGGAAGTGCACTCTTGAACTCATCCTTATCCTGAATCAATGCAACCTCACCAGCTTTGGTTGTGTTAAGAATAACCTCAGTTTCTTTCTGCTTTCCATCAAGCATATATATTGTGTTAATTGCATTAATATAACCCGCTGCACTATCTCCATTTCCACTTATAAGTGCATTAGATATTCCTGACATGTAGCAATTTTCAAGTAACATATGCGCCCCACAGTTAGATGAAGCTCCATTGCTGACTATTTTTTGTGCTAATTGTGCACCTGCAGTATTCTCTATATCAAGGCGCATATTTCTTAAATCCTGTGCATCCATAATACAGTTATAAACATGTGCTGTACCATAACGAAGTCTTGGCATTCTGTCCATAGAATTCTTGTAGTAATTATTAGCAAGAGTTACTGTTATGTTCTTTGCAGATGTATCTTCGTCTGACTGTCCAAAAAGATGAGTTTTCTTCTGTCCATAACAATAATTATATATCTGCTGTTCTGTCATTCCCTCTTCAAGCAAATGCTTATAATAAGGATAACTATCCGGTGATACCTTTAACGCATTCATCATCTCTTCAAAGAATACATTATTATCACTGGCTGGAAGGAACTCACACCATGATATTGTAATATCAGTATTATTATTTGGTGTCTTTACATCAATAACACCATCATATGCCTTATAGAAAGTACAATGGTCAATCCATATATCAGAACTGCCCTTTTCTATAGTCATATAATCCCAGTCATTACGATCATATGCTCCACTTGTATTTTCGTCCCATTCCCATAACTCATCAAACTTAATATTTCTTATGATGATATTGCTTGAACCTGTAATATCAACACATGTATGTGTAATCTTTGCTCCATTCTTAGAGTAAATCGTAAGATTGCTCATATCGGCAAGCTTAAGCATTGATACGCCAGTCTTTAACAATGTTGGATGAGTGAGTGGTGCAAGTTTATGCGCTGTTATAAATGCACTGTAATCACTGAAATTATTTACTTCCTTATCACCCAGTGCAACATCTGCTGTAAGCTCAATAACTGATGCTTTTCCAGACTTTTTAACACTCTGTATTGCCTTAAGGAATTCTTCTGCCGTTCCTGCTGTGTAATAATTATCAGATGTTTCTTTTAATAATCCTCCACCTGTAACATCGGCACTCTGTGCATATCCTTCCTGCCCATACTGTGAAAGACCTGAATCATTGCCCTCAGTCTTATCATATGTATCTGATAAATACTCTTTTTCTACATATCTGTCTGAGCTTTCTGTCTTTACTGATCCCTTATATGCAGTGCCTTCTTCAGTTACTGTTGTATATGGATTCCATCCAAGATAATCTGCTGATATCATCTCTTCTGCTTTTTTCTTTGAAATCTGTCTTCTGTCAGCATTAATTACATATGCAGGTCCATAAGTTCCATATTCAAAGAATCTTGCATTTTCTGCTTTATTACCGCTCATATCTGAGTATGGTTTTTTAGCTGTTCCGCTTAAAATCTTACCCATGTAACAGTTTATCCATGTAATATATGCATCTGCTCCCCATGGTCTTGCAAGATAATACTTGCTTCCTGAGCAACCGTCTTCTGAAAGAATCTGGCAATTATTAAATGTAAGCCCATATGCTGCATCAGCCGATGCCTTTGGCGCACATACATAACCAGAATTCTTGTTAGCATTGTAGCGGAATATAAGTCTGCAATCATTGAATAACGCTCTAGGGTCATTGCCATATATAAAGTCTACATTACCTGCTATGTAACATTTGTAATAATACTGTGTTCCACCATTAGCACACAATGTATCCTGGTATCCAAGAATTCTTACATTAATATAAGAAGTTTCGTCAGCATCATTTCTTAAAGCATCACACGATTCATTACTCAGTGAACCATCACCAAGATACTTATATGTATTTTCTATTGTAAGGTTTTCTGCGGAAAATCCTTTTGCTGCTGAATTAATCAATACAGCACATCTTGACTTCATATCTCCGCCAACCCATTCTTTAGTATCATAGAAAATTCTTGTCTTTTCGCTGTCCTCACCTATAAGTGTAATGTATGGTGACTTAACTTCAAGGTGCTCTTCATAGTCACCCTCTTTAACAAGGATAATTACACGCTCTGTATTATTGCTGCTTACAGAGTCAACTGCTGCCTGTACTGTCTTATATGTAGGAATACCGTTGACTTCCTCTCCATCAGTACCTTCATATGCACTGTCTACAACCTTATTGTAATTAGTAAGATATACATAATTATAAGTTTCTCTTGTTGTATTACCCTTACTGTCTGTAAAAAGCAATTCAACATCATTTCTTCCTTCTGCAACATCAATATCTGTAAATGCAAACTTTCCCTTTGCCTTTACATCCTGCTGCGCAGCCTTATTACCATTAACCGCAAGTATAACCGATACATTATCCTCAACTATTCCTTCAATAGTAATCTTTCCATTATAAACTGTATCATATGATTTCTTAGTTACTGTATACTTTACAGCCTGATCCTCATATACATATTTGCCGATACGGTTTGTTGATGGAACTGCCCAGACAGTCTCTGAAGGATTACTGTAATTATCTACTTCATCCCCAATGTGTGAATATGCCACAACATAATAGTAATATGGCATATCTGTTGTTATATCCTTATCTTCATATGCACATTCTTTAGTTGTTGTAATTAAAGAAGCATTATCCTGTGTTTCATCATATGAATAACGATACACTTCATAAGTATCTGCCTTATTTATTCCCTTCCAGCTAAGATTAACTGACTTTTCGCTCGATGCAATACTTACAACCGGCTTATCAAGTGCAGCCATTACTTCAACTGCCTTTGCTTCTGCATAGGCATTTCTTTCCCCTGAAACACCTAATTTTCCGCATACCCTGAAGCTGTATTCGCCAGCATCACTGATAGCATACTTATATGTTGTAGCAGTAAGCTCTGTTTCTACATCCTTCCATTCGCTTCCATCCTTAGAAACCTGAAGTACATAGACACCATCACCGTCTGCCTCTACAGAATTATTCCAGCTTACTGTAATATAATCTCTTGTAGATGCAGCCTTTGCTGTTACTTCCTTAACAACAGGAGCTGTTCCCTCTGCCTTATAACAATTGTTCTGATCATAAAGAACTGTACCATCTGCTGCTGTATACTTCATATTCTGGATAGTTGCCTTAACTCCTGCTAAAACAAATCCATAAGAAACTGCTGTATTTTTTACATTAGTTTTAAACAACTCATTCTTCTCATAAGGATATGTTGCTGTCTTTGTCTCTCCATCCTTAGGTGTTACTGTTATAACAAGTCCGTCGTCTGTTTTTTCCATAGTAAATGTTACAACTGTACCTGCTGGGATTGTTGAATCAATTCCAGATGCAGCACCCGCTAACTCTGATGATGACTTTGAATATATCATTTTAAGCTGATTAGATTTTCTGATACCTGCTGTTACAATGTAATCCTTATTAAATGCTCCAAAGAATATACCATTAGAATTGCTTGAACCACATTCATTAATTGTTATATCTGCTGTAAGCTTATTGGCATCGCTTGTCTCCTCGAATCCATAGAAGCTTGCTGATGTAAATGCTGTCTCTTCTTTAGCTGGCATTGCTCCGCCTGTCTGTGTCATAACAAGTCTCTGGCCTGTCGGCTGTACAACAAGACCTGACTCAGAACCGTAACCATAGGTCTTAGGCATTGCCTTCTGTTCTACATATTCAACATCCTTTGCAGGATATACAACTGATATTGAAGCAATATAAGCTGAACCTATTGATACAATCTCTATACTTCCTGATTCTTTAGAATCATAATTATACACAGTCGTTGCTTCTGTTGTTGAAGCCGCAGTTCCATTAATTGTATATAATGCATACTGTGCCTGATAAGCTGTTACCGATACAGTACACTTTCCACTAACCGGTACAGTAATTTTAGCTCCTGTTGTAAACTGTGCTGAATTAGGTGAAGCTCCATTCGGAACTAACTTTCCTTTTGTTGCATCTACATACAAACCGTTATAATATCCTGTTTTACTTTGGATATTATCTTTATAGTAGTTACCATCAGCACTCTGAACGAATGACCATTTAGTAATCTGCTCAAATACTAATGTCTGTGTAGCATCTGCTCCCTTTACTGTAACAGTATCTCCTGCTGTAATCTTATAAGGCTGTGCTTCAAAATCACCACTAAGAGAAAGTGTATATGAACCATCTCTTAATTGCACAGAGTCCTTATTTGCAAATATGTATGTATAACCGTCTTCCTTATTAGTGTATGTATATGTAATACTCTTTCCTGTCATATCCGGCTCTTCTGGAAGAGTAAGTGATACCTTATGCACTGGCTTAAGTGAAACTTCAAAGTTTAATGTTGAATCCTCTGAATATGATATTCCGGTCTTAGTTGAAGTGATATCATAATCATTAGCTCCCTTAAGGTCTACACTATATGTAATTCCTTTTTCTAATTTAGCAGAATATGTATTTTTAATCTTATCTATTGTAACCTCTGGTACATATTCTGTATCATCAGTTGTTGTAAATACAAGATTAAGATTATCTGTATCATAATCATCTGCAAAACCTGTTATAGTTCCTGTAACTGTACATGTAGACAGCTTCATAATACTAAGATTAGCTGTTATGTCTGATGATGATGTACTTATCTTATGTGTTGCCACACCACTTGCAATGATATAAGCTGGATTACTAAGAGATAACTCATACTCCATTTCGGTATCCTCTGCCGTAACTTCAACTAAATAATTTCCATCCTTAACATCTGATGTATATGTAAGACCTGTTGTCTTATTAGTTGCAACCACCTGTAAATCGGATGGAATCTCTGAATTAGATGTAACAGTTCCTGATATTGCTTTCTTATCAAGAGTCTGGCAATCGATTGATAAGGATTTGATGTATGTATTAGCAATAACATCTAATGTAATCTCGCCTTCATCCCCTGTAAGATAACATTCAATTGTTACTTTTCTATAATTGCCATCTGTATCCTTTTCATTTGATATACATTCTGCTTTTCTTAATACCTTACCACTTATTGTAATATACTTTGATAATACACTCTCCGTATCTGTACCTACATTATTCTTATTAAGAAGCAGTGTAATAACAGCCTTATCTCCATTAGCCGGCATTACAATCTTTGTTCCGGTATTTACCTGAATTCTTGTGTTAGTTGCATCTGGCTGAAACTTTCCAGAAGGAGTTGCATCTACATATAATACATCTTTCCCAGCATTAGTATAAGTTCCTGTAACCTTCTGGATTGATGGTGTAGAATTACTTGCTGAAACACTTCCTGTATAATCCCATTCTGCCTTAGTATGTCCATCGGCAAATGCTGCTGCAGTTTCAGCATAGCTTGTTGAGGAATCAACCTGCATTGACTTAAAATAATTACCAGAAGTTATTGTAATTGATACTGATGATACACCCTTTTGTGGTTCACCGGTAATTACATAATTATTCCAGCCTGTAGCTGACTGCTCTGTCACTTTAATATTAGATAAACCTGTACACTGGATATTATCAGCTGTTTTTTCATCGTATGCATTCAGTGTTATTGTACATGTCTTCGCACCACTAACAACTGGAAATGTAAGTGTTGTACCTTTATTGACCTGATAATCTCCATTACTTACTCTGTTAGTAATTTTTGCACCTTCGGCTGTTGCATCCACTAACAATTCATCTCCGCTGGAATTAACCAGTTTTCCTGATTTTCCACTTAATTCTGTGACAGAATTGTCACTATCGCCATCTGCATACATGGTATCTTTAACTGTCCATAATGCACTGGCTTTGGTTGCTGCTTTAACCGTAATGTTAAACAGCCCGTCTGGTAACGAAATACCTGACAATACTAATGCAACTGTCATTAATACTGCCGATACGCGCTTAAACCAGCTTTTCTTTTTCTGATTTTTCATAGCTTCTCCCTTTCTTGCCCGTATAAACAAACTATATTAAAATATCATATATTGTTTTTTCGCGGACCATGCAATTTGTTAAACATTAACAAATTGCAAATTAAATACATATCAAAAATACAACATTATATCCATTCCTACCACTGGAATATGGCGTTTTACTCCCCCAATACAGATTTATAGTCCTTTTCACCTATTTTTCACATTTTTTTTACAAAAAATGTGCCATAACAACCAAAATTGTTATGGCACAACGCTTATATATTATTCATTATTCAAAATAATACAGATACACATCTTCAAGGTCTATATTATCGCCAACCTTCACAGCCTCTTCTGGCAGCTCATACCCTGAATCCCCTGTTAGCTATATTGTTATCTGTCTGTGTCTCATTACTGATTCCGCCCCTAGAATATGTAAGACCTGAATATACTGTCTGTGTATTCTTCATCAGTGGTTCTGATGTATCCTGTTTACTGACTTCATAGAAAGATTCCCTTAAATTCTTCAGCAATCCCCTGACGCGTTTTAATTCTGCTTTGTTAAGATTTACTGATACAGATATAAGAGTTCTTTTTATATGATTATATATCACAAAAAGATTAGCAGACACTTCATATTGCATATCCAATCCACTTATCAGCTGGTCAATAACCTTACCAGACATATATATGTTATCCCTTATCTGCACTTCTTCATCTGATTCGCATGCATCTTCAAGATACCGGTCTGCTAAATCATACAGAATTACAACAAGCTGTGATGCAGTGGCTTGCGTAATCCTATATTGAAATGTTTTTATCAATTCCTTAGTCATACATTTCCTTTCCAATACGACTACTACAACATTATTACTACATTTACTGTAATAACTGCAATACCTGTGAAGGTCTTTCATTAGCCTGTGCAAGTATTGATGTGGCAGCCTGTGTAAGAACCGTTTCTGATGTATATGTTGTCATTTCCTCTGCCATATCAGTATCTATCATAGTTGATAAAGACTTGGTGAGATTCTCGTTAGAAACATCAAGGTTATTAGTTGTATGATCAAATCTGTTCTCATATGCACCAAGCTTCGAACGTATTTCATTAGTCCTGGTGATAGCCTGGTCTACAGTTGATATAGCCTGTGATGCTGTATAATGAGTCATAACATTAAGATTATCTGTTCCTAATGTATATGTTGTAATTGCCGGTATATCAATAACAATAACCTGATCTTGATTAGCTCCTACATGTATGCTCATTGTACCAACATCTGTAACTTCCTGATTGATCGTTTTTGCTGTTCCTGCACCAGCAACAGACGAACCATTATTGTTGCTGTCATCAAAAATAGTTCCCACTGTATTCCCTGGAACATCCAAAGAAAAATTCTTATTATTAACATCTGTTACTGTTATAACGGTTCCCTTTGTAGAAACAATTGCTGAATTGGCAAATCCTACTCTGTCTCCATTATTATCAGTGGCAATCTCTGCCTTAACATCACTTCCCTCTACGAGAATTCCATCCTTTGCAGCAGCCTGTGGTATTCCAAGCATATTTGCAAGACTTGCATTATCACATGTTATATTCATTCTCTGGTCACTTCCGTACTGATTAGTCATAATAACAAGTGTCGAACCCGCATAACTGGCTGTTGGCTCGTAGCCTGCATATTCTGTTCCATTAGCTGCTGTATCATTATTAAGGCTTGCTGTTGCAAATGCAGAGCCACCTGTAATATTAACACCATCAATTATTTTTCCCATTACTACATCCAGAGTATCCCCCTCTGTAATGTTAATACTGTAACCGTTAATCTTTATTACACCTGCCTCATCAGCTGCAATAGGAGTTGTAGCTGACATGCTGATAGTACCCGTACCTACCGCGATAGCCTGTCTGGCATCCTCTGTAACTGTAATTCCATATATGCCTGCTGTATAATTATCAGATACTGAAAGCTGATTAACTCCCTGCAGGTCTGAATATACTCTTCTTGAAAGATTACCGTTAATAAGAGACTGTGTATTAAATTCTGTCTGTTCTGATATTCTGTCTATCTCTTTATTAATCTGGTTTATCTCTTTCTGGATAGCTTCTCTTTCATCATCTGAATTAACATCATTAGCTGCCTGTACACTAAGCTCCTTTAATCTTGTAAGCATACTCTGGATTTCATTGATTGCACCTTCTGCTGTACTTATAACAGAAACTCCATCCTTAGCATTATTCCCAGCCTGATCAAGACCTTTTATCTGAGCTCTCATTTTCTCAGATATTGCACAGCCTGCGGCATCATCCTTAGAACCGTTTATCTTGTATCCTGATGATAATCTCTGTATTGATGTTGACAGATTATTCTGTGATTTCTGTAATGCATTATTGGCAACAATCGCTGCCACATTAGTTCCTATTCTCATATCTTAACCTTTCTGTCTGTCCAATTTACCTGTTCATGCTCTATATATCGGACTTTCTGTGCAAATCTTTAGCCTGCAAGCAGTTTTACAATCTGTGCTGCAATTTCATACAGCTTATCTGTTGCCACACTGTCAGCCGCTGCTTCATAAGTCACATACGGCACATCTGACGATTTTGTAATGTTGACGGCCACATTTGTAAAGCCAAATACTTCTTTTAAGGATTCTTCCATATCATCAAGAAGCTTGATTCCTTCATCTGAAACTGCTGTGTCACTGACAATGTACATACCAAGACTTTCTCTGTCAGCCTTAGCCTCAACAGAAACTTTTCCTAATACGCTGCTTAGCATGTTTACAGATATACGACCTTTATTGTCGTCATCCTGAACCAATGTAAGCTTCAGCATTCCTGTACTTCCTGAGTCTGTTATATATGGTATTCTGTAATCATGCCTTAATGCCAGATTCTTAATATATCCAATTGTTCTGTCTTTAAGTCTTAAATCCAGAAATCCCTCGTAATTGACATCTATCTGTGTATCAAGGTCTCCCGCTTTGGAAAGAACCTCCTGAAGTTCTTCCTCTGTCTCATCTTTCATTTCTTCATACATAAGTGACAGTTTTTCTTTATGTCCGATTTTTTCAATCGAATCCCTTGCATAATCATGTGTTGTCTTAACACCTCTGATATCCGGGAACTGTCCGGATTCTAAAAATGCTTTCACAGCCTGTATGTTACCACTGTTTATTTCTGTATCTGCATTTCTTATCTGCCTCAATATATCAGCTCCTGCCTGCACTGCTGCCTGCTGTTCCTTAAGATATTCCTCATAATATTGTTCCTCGGCTGCCGCATCATAGTTATCCTCTAACTGTTCAATAAACATTTCAACGGACTGTTCTCCGATTCCGGATGAGTTATCCACATTCTTTAATGTATTCGGGGTAACTAATCCACCATTTGCCATGAATAATGCACTGTAATAGTTAGCAATTCCGCTTACCTCTGCCATTCCTGTATTCTCATCAATAACAGTGTCCATGTCATAATGCTTTCTTGAATTATATGCAGTCATAAGATTATTCATAGTGACCTCAGCTCCCTGCTTAATCAACGCACCTGCTGCCACTCCGGCATCTCTGGTGAATATATTCATCATCTGGTATATTCCTATAAACTGCTTTCTCTGCTCTTTAGTAATACCATTGGTACGGTCAAGCTTATAAAGAAATTTTGAAAACTTCTCCTCATTATCCTTAGATGCTTTATCATTAGCCTCTGTAAGATATTCGTTGACTTCCTCAATTGAAGCATTCATTGGATTTACTCCGTCTTTTATCATATTAAGAACTGTCTCTGGTTTCATATTCTTAATAAGATTATTAATCATTGCATTAACAGATTTGACTGTCTCTACATTTTCCTTTGTCATATCCATGTTATTAGCAGCCAGTATCTTTATTGCTTCCTTGTCCTCATCAGTTCCCTCAAGTCCAAGCTCCTTAATAATATCATCCGCACTTCCCTGTACTGCCTTCTTTAATGAATCACCCAAATCGCCTCTTATCTGAGTTCCGACTGCCTCATAAGTTTCATTCATCTTGTCAAACATACTGGCAAATACACGCGCAGGATTTCTTACTATCTCATTCAATGTCTTTCTTGCTTCAAGAACATCTGTATATGCAATCTGCGCTTCTGCATACATTCCATCTGCCTGTTCATATTCCATAAGCATTGAATTAAGCTCATCTATCGGAGTTGTAAGAATAGAAATGTTATTCTTGACTAGATATACAGACGCATTCGCACTCATAAGAACTCTTGCTGTTACAAGCGTGTCATACGCCTTATCTGCTGCCTGCTGTACATCAGATACCTGATTTCTAACTTCACTATTTCCTGTGCTTACTGATGCTGCACTGTATTCAATGCTGAAGCTTCTTGCATCCATCTCCAGCTTAAGGCTTGCTATTGTAAATGTTTCCCCTTTTGATACCACATTTGCAACATCTGAATACTCTGCCCTGTTAATAGTATCAAGAGCTGTCCTTATATCATCAATTGGCGAACCTGTAACGAGCGTATTCTCTGCCTTGCCTCCAAGCTTCATATTATCAAGTATCTTATTAAGCATTTCATCAGGGGCAGCCTGAATCTTTTCAATATCTATCGCATCAAGCCGTGCCTTATATTCAAGATTTTCTTTAGTAACAGGAATCTGTGCATCAATAAATGCTCTTGCATCCGCAAGTGTATTATCATTAACCTCAAGACCTGACGAAGCAATTATCTTCTCAATTCCCGGCCTTAAAGCTTCAAAATCAGCGTCAGATATTGCATCTGCGCACTTTCCTATTGTAACGCCATCTGCACTGATACTTGATGAGGTTGCCGCCTGTGCCTGATATATTCCAGCAATTGAAGGCTCAATGCCATTAGCAACCATGTAATTCTTTGTGTTCTCTGATAATGGCTTTAACTCTTTACTCTTTTCAAGTGTGCCTTTAACCTCAGCAACACTTTCATCATTGACAGCTATATCTGCTCCCTGCATACGGCTCTCGACACTTGCCGCTGTTGCTGCACTTCCAGTCACACTCTCAATCTTATCCTTGGAAACTGCTGTGCCATAATTAACATAATCATCAGAGTGCATCGCAAGTTCAATCTTAATTTTCTCAATAATATTAACCATATCATCTGGTGTAGCATCTGTAAGATTAAAGCCGTCCTCATCTAGCTTTACCGCATCAGCACCTGATAACTTCATCATCAATGCCTTAAGGCTTATCTTTGCACTGGAAGCACTCGCCATAATCTGGCTCTTTACATCATCTGCCTCCTTAAGAAGTCCCTCATATGTATTGTCAGTTGCAGCTGTCACACCCCCAGAAATTACCACTCCTGCAAATGCACCTGCCACACCCTCACTTTTAGCCGTCTTATTCTCTTTATAATTAATTGATGTTCCCTGTGTGGCCACATCTTTATTAAAATTCGCACCTGAAACTGTATATGTCATATTCTGCTGCCTTTCTTATTCACTGTCTGAAACAATCACCCATTGCATTGTCATGTAATAAATATTTCGGCAGATATAGCGGGATAATTGAGAGATTAGTGGCAACAAATAAAAAGGAAGCTGATTCAGAATTAATGAAAATCCAAACCAGCTCCCTTTCTCTATATTATTCTCCTATATCTTCGTAGCCTGAACCTTAGAAACATCACCATTAAACTCATACACAGCTATTCCATACTTATGTAAGTCAATAAGCAATGACTGCGGATATCCATCACAATCTCCCTTAACGGCTGTAAGAGTCTTCTTCTGATCTGCTTCATTATCTCCAAGAACCAGCTTATACTTAGTCTTGAACGGAACTCCTATTCTGAAGCTGTCTCTTTCAACAGGTGTAAAATTGAGTACAAAGAGAAGATTCTTCTTTCCATCCGGACTGATTCTCATAAATGATAAAACGCTATTATCTTTATCATTGGCATTAATCCATCTGAATCCTTCACTACTGTAATCAGTAGCATACAGGCATGGATAATTCTTATTAAGCTTAAGACACTTCTTCGTAAAATCCTTAAGTTCTGTATGACTTTCATCCTCTAACAGATACCAGTCAAGAGCACGCTTCTCACTCCACTCATTCCACTGTCCAAATTCCTGTCCCATGAATAAAAGCTTCTTTCCAGGATGTCCACACATATATGCATATGCCAGCTTAAGATTCTTGAACTTGTCCTCCCTGTCACCAGGCATTTTACCAAGCATAGAACACTTAAGATGTACAACCTCATCATGTGAAAGCACAAGAATGAAATTCTCGCTATAAGCATACATCAATGAAAATGTCATCTTACTATGATTAAACTTTCTGAAATATGGATCAAGCTTCATATATTCAAGGAAATCATGCATCCAGCCCATATTCCACTTAAATGTAAAGCCAAGACATTCCCCATTATCAGGATCACCACTTACCATAGGCCATGCTGTTGACTCCTCAGCTATAGTTATTGCCTGTGGGAATCTCTTCTTTAACATGCTGTTAAAATGCTTTAAAAAACTGATTGCTTCGAGATTGCCGTTGTCACCATATTTGTTAGGAACCCAGTTTCCTTCTGTCCTTCCGTAATCCAGATACAGCATTGAAGCAACAGCATCAACTCTTAAACCATCAATATGGAACTTGTCCACCCAGAACATTCCATTAGCAATAAGGAAGTTAGCCACTTCATTCTTGGAATAATCAAACACCTTAGTTCCCCAGTCAGGATGTTCTCCCTTTCTAGGGTCTGCATACTCATATACACAGCTTCCATCAAAATTAGCAAGTCCATGCGCATCCTTTGGAAAATGTGCCGGTACCCAGTCAAGAATTACACCAATTCCTTTTTCATGCATATAATCTACAAAATACATGAAATCCTTAGGTGTTCCATATCTTGCTGTAGGTGCATAATAACCAGTTACCTGATATCCCCATGAGCCATCATATGGATACTCTGCAATTCCCATAAGTTCAATATGTGTGTATCCCATATCTGAAACATATTTTGCAAGCTCAGGTGCCAATTCTCTATATGTATAAAATCCGTCCTCTGTTCCATCATCTTTCTTCTTCCATGAGCCAAGATGACATTCATATATAGAAAGAGGAGCTTTAAGATGATTCTCCGTCTTCTTCTTCTCAACCCATTCAGAATCTTTCCATTCATAACCTGAAAGATCAGCAACTATTGATGCTGTCTCTGGTCTTAACTGTGCCTGATTAGCATATGGATCTGCCTTGTAAAGTGCCTCTCCACTCTGTGAAATAATAAGGTACTTATACATATCCCCTGCTTTAGCTCCCGGTATGAACAAATCATATATTCCACCATCTGAAATCTTCTTCATATCATAACCATATGCATTCCAGTTATTAAACTCACCTATAACATAGACTTCTCTTGCAGCAGGTGCCCACACAGCAAAATACACACCTTCTTTTCCGTCTTTTACTCCAACATGCGCACCCATTTTGTTATATATCTCATAATGAGTTCCCTGTCCAAAAAGATATGCATCCAGTTCTGTGATTGCCAGCTGCTCGTATTTTTGCATATTCTTCATAAAATCCTCCATTATATTATTATTATCCTACACGATACTCATGGGTCCCCTCAGATTATCCCACTAATTAATAGTATATTACCACATTAGCAAATTAATTACTACATTTCATATGCAAAAAAAATGTTCATTTCACATATATTATGTTATACTGTAAATCGCATTGAAATAAATGCTTTATATAAGTTAGAAAGATGAAAAGGAGTATTAAATTCTTATGATATACTATATTGTTAACGAAAGTTTCACCAACATCATAGCATTTGTAAGCATTTTATTTGCCTTCGCATTTACAATAGCTGCAATTGCTCTTGGCAAGAATCTTCTTCCAAGAGATGCCGGAAGAGCTTATGCCATTAACGGAAGTAAATCAGTTGGAAAGCCAAGAGGTGCCGGCATGATTTTCATTCTTACATTCACAGTCACATGTGCATTATTCGTAAACTTAAGCGCCGAGCTTATCATTTATCTTATACTTGTGCTTGCCGCAATGCTCAGCGGATACCTTGATGACAGTGCTTCATCACCATGGGGTAATTTAAAGAAAGGTCTTATTGACCTTGCAATATCAGTTATGGCAGCTGTCACTTACCTGCATTACAACCCTAACACATTTGACCTTGCATTCTTTGGAAAGACAGTAACTCTTAATCCAATCATATATGCAATACTTATTATTATACTTATATGGGTAAGTATCAATGTTACTAACTGTTCAGATGGTGTTGACGGCTTATGCGGTACACTCTCTGTTGTAACACTTGCCTCAGTGTATGTACTTTTTAAGTCATTTAATATTGAATCAGCTTACAGACACACCGTTCTTATTATGATTGTGTGTATCCTCGGCTACCTGTGGTTCAACGCATCACCAAGCAAGTTGCTTATGGGTGACGCCGGTTCGAGAGCAATAGGAATATTTATAGCATTTACATTCCTCAAGCTCCATGCACCGCTGCTTTATATTCCAATGGCACTTGTAATTATTCTCGATGGCGGACTTGGTCTTATCAAGGTTTCTTTCATGAGATTTCTTCACATCAACTTAATGAAGAACCTTCGTACACCAATCCACGACCATATGAGAAAGAATAAAGACTGGTCAGATACGCAGGTTGTTTTCAGATTCACAATTATCCAGGTGATTCTTGGTCTTGCAGTAATATATGGATTAATGTTCTGATATTAAATATATTAAAATGGCATGTCAGTTGGATTTCTGACATGCCATTATTTCTGTTCTGAGAGTTTCTCAGCCTGACGCCGCCTGCGTCTGTGTTCCCTCTCTTTTATCTGCTTTTCATATATCTTAAGTGCGCCCTTTTCATCCGTGTGCTTCATAATTCTGACTGCATAATATCTGCCTTCTTCGGTCTGTTTAACTCTGAAACGCCCCTTTATAAGCCCATGTTCATCACACGTAAACAAGCCGTAATAGCATTTCGAATTAGTAGCAAACCACTTAACTGTTCTTGTCATAGTCCTGCCACATAAAAAACATTTGCAGGAACGTACAGTTCTGTCGCTTGCAGCCTTGTCCCTTGTAGCAAATCCCTTTGAAATATACTTCTCATAAGTTCCAAAGTTAAGATATACCTCGTCCTTTCTTGACTCTGGAATTGTAAATGTGTCTATACTGCAGAACTTCTTAACTCTGTCGAAATCCAGCTTCTTCATTATCTTAGCTGTGTACCTTGCATCACTCATTGCTGAATGATAATGCTCATCACCCTTGATTCCCTGCTCATCGATTGCAGATTTAAGATTCATGCGTGTCTTGCCATCTGAAAAATTAATACTGTAAAGTTTCTGAAGATCAAGATACAGAAGCGGCTTTGGAAAATTCTCCGGAACATCATAGAACTTCATATTCCTTCTTAATTCAGTAATATCCATGCTTCCCCATGTAACAAATGTATAATCCTCACCGCACCATTCAAGAAATTCAGTAACACCCGATACGAAATCCGTTCCGTTAGCAAGGTCATTTTCTGTTATCCCTAGTATCTTCCTGACTGTATTCTGCAGCTTTGTATACACCTGTGGCTTAATGGTACACTGCCACTCATCTACAATATCAAGCTTCTCATTAACCTTCGCCGCGCCTATCTGTATAATCTCAAAAGGAAAATGATCCTCAGAAAATTGTTTTCCCTTGGCACTTTGATTCCACTCAAGATCCATAACAATATAATTCATAAACATTTTCCTCTGTTACTTATTCTAATCTCGTGATATCTACATATAAAAGCAAACATATTATAGCGTGTATACGGGCGTATGTCGATAATAATTTATAAGATATTAATTTTTGAGTTATTAATCACATTTTCATTTCTTTTTTTCGCTGATACATCTCCTCATCTGCACGCTCTCGGACTCTTTCCAGTTCCATATCATCAACTGTAAAAACAGCATAACCACAGGCAATTCCCACTTCTGTTGGAATAATTCTCTTATTGTTCAAAACATCTACATCATGATAAAGCTTTCTTATTACACGCTCTATGTCTACACTCTTTCCCTTTGGTATTATACAACAAAACTCATCGCCGCCAATGCGGTAACACTTACCATAACGCTCAAATATATAGTAATATATAATCCTACCAATAAAATAACTACGCTTATAATAAATGCTGGCATAGCTTTTCGAAGCAATTTCATATATATATCATTGCCACCACCGATATAGAATTCCTGTTTCTGGCCTTCAACCTCCTTATAACAAGGTGAAATCTCTATTTGAAGTCTGTCCACATCAGATGGAAGCTTTACAAAATTCCATGTCCATCCCGGGGTATTTCCCCATATACTTCGTTTATTACTAAGTCTGTAAATTTCTTCTCCTTGTGCATATACATTTATTCTCTGATGTGAAGAATAAAATACTATAGAACCTATAGCCTGTACATATGATTGTAAATTAAAATCATATTGTGTTTTTCCATCCTCTGTTATACTTACTGCTTCTGGAATGCAAGTTGTCAAAGTTTTTTCAGAAACTGCATCACTAAATGTGAAAACACTACATAAAAACATCATAATAATCGCAGCTATTACTGTGCCAATTAATATCCCCTGTTCCCTTTTCATGTTATACCCCTTACTCTATATCTCCATCTTTTTAATTTTATCATGTACAATGATTTTTTCCATATATTGATGTCTTTAAGCAATAATTCTTTATAATACACTGTAATCACACACTAAAATATGTAATATAAAAAAGCAGCAACGATTCTCATCGCCACTGCTTGTCACTTCTTAATATAAATGTTCCCACCCAGAGTCGAACTGGGGATTGAGACTTAGGAGGTCCCCGTTATATCCACTTAACTATGAGAACAACTTGGCTAAACACCAAGAGAGATTTTATCACAAAACATCAGCAAGGTCAATGATACCCTGAGATTAAAAAGAAGCTGCCACCTGGCGATTACAATCGTCTGAGTGGCAGCTTCCATAAACACATTTATCGGATTAGTTTAATTATTGCAACTTGAACTTATCAATAGCTTCCTTAAGAGCCTCTGCGATATTATCAAGTTCAACTGTAAATTCATTAAGGTCGTGCATTGTCTGCTCAACATCAACGGCTGATGCTGTAACCTCTTCAGAAGCTGCTGCGGTCTCAGTTGCTACTGCTGCAACATCTTCCATCTTGCTTACAACATTACTTCTATTAGTATCCATAGCTTCATTGAGCTGTGTAATGTTATCAAGACCTTCCTTAAGTCCGTTAACTGAATCAGAAATTGTATTAAACAGTTCCTTAGCATCCTTAATAGAAACATTCTGTTCCTCTATAATACCAACTGACTCATCCATTGTCTGCTCAACCTGCTGTGACTTAATAGTAATCTCATTAACAATCTCCTTAATCTCATCTGTTGACTGCTGTGACTGTTCAGCAAGCTTTCTTATCTCATCAGCAACGACTGCGAATCCTTTACCGCTCTCTCCTGCTCTTGCTGCCTCAATAGAAGCATTAAGTGATAACAGGTTAGTCTGCTCTGTAATTTCTGTAATGGCATCTGATATGAAATTAATCTTCTCTATACTGCTTACCATCTCAGATACAACTGCTTTAGAAATCTTAGAGTTATCAATTGAACGCTGTCCCTTAGTAATAAGTTCATCAACAATTGTAAGTCCCTTATTACTTAACTTCTGTGTTTCAACAGACATCTCACTGATATCAGTTACATAAGCCTTAGTTTCCTTTAATCTGTCTGCAAGATTTTCTACTTCCTGTGTTGCTGTCTGTGTACTGTCTGCCTGACCTGATGCACCAACTGCAACACTCTGTATAGCCTCTGAAACCTGACCTACTGTCTCTGTAGTAGACTTAGATACTCCTGCAATCTTAGCAGATGCATCTACTATAACTCCACTCTTTTCCTCAACACCCTTAATAAGAACTGCCATGTTCTCAACCATGTTGTTAAAGTTATTCTCAAGGTCTCCAAACTCATTCTTCTTCTTTACATCAATTCTATCTGTTAAATCACCACCCGCAACATCCTTCATATGTCCAGAAACCTTCTTAATCTCCTTAGTCATAGAAGCTGTAACTGCAAGTGCAATACCAATTCCAATAACAAATGCGATAATACTGAATATAACAGTATTGCTAATCATCTTATTAGTTGTAGCAGATGTTTCTTTAGAACTGATAAAACCAACAAGTGTCCATCCTGTAACAGCATCCTTAGATGTTACTACATGTACCTTTTCACCATTAATGTTTTCATCAAATGAAAATGCTTTATCATAATCATTCTCTGTAAGACCTTTAACTGTACTCCAGCAATTCAGTCCTGATACTGAATCTGTTACATACTTGTTATTATCATTATTAACAAGTATATTACCATCTTCATCTGCAAGGACAACAAATCCTGTATTAAGAAGTCCGATACCCTGTACAAAATCTGTAATCTCAGAAAAATCAATATGCATACCCACAATACCATAATTCGTTCCGTCTGAATGCTTAATTTCCTGTGAAACAGTAATTATTGTCTTATCAAAATCCTTGCTGTAATATGGCTTTGAAAAATAAGCATAAATGCTGTTTCTTGCCTTAAGACCTTTACAATCTGTGTACCATACTTCCTTAGTTCTGTCTACACCATTCTCAAGACCACCCTTACTAAGTGTCTTACCAGTCTCTGGGTTATATTCTCCCCAACCTGTAATCTCAAGATTAGTATTAGTAGCAAAGAACGCTCTTTCTGCACCATTAGTAACCTTAACTGATGCAATAAGAGAATCTCTTACTGCCTTAACATTATCACTTAATGTTCCCTGATCCTCAAGATGCTTTACTTCATTCTTTCTTGTAAGCAGGTCTACCGGCTGCGACAGAGTCTTAAGATATGTAGTAAACTGTTTCTGTGCTTCATTCAAAGTCTGCTCACTTGTTACCTTCACATTATTTTCCATTGAAGACGAAGTTGTTGTAATTGAACTTACCATAAGCATTACAATAGGAATTGTAATGGCAACAATAAAAAATAAAACAAGCTGAAAGCCTAATTTTCTGAAAAACTTCATAGCTTTCCCTCCTCGTTGATAATTAATAATATTTAGTTGACATTTCCGATTTCTTACATGCCTTGTATTATAATACCACATTTGTAAAAATATGTAAATTTCTATATTAAATACATTTTATTATGAAAGCATATATTTAACAAC
>OGIM01000251.1_pt1 | contig 21402 bp, 26 predicted proteins | sample 1571801 | NCBI WGS metagenome assembly OGIM01 (sample SAMEA2582106, study PRJEB24529) | metagenome | biome: Human gut stool | place: China | collected 2011
GCTGCGGAGCATCTCGAAAGAAATCTCCATACAGCGTTCCATTCTGCACCGCAGCCTCAATTTGTGGGGCGCTGTAACCCGTCAGCCACCCAATAATTTCATCTACTTCTGCCTGCGTCCGCCCCTTGCGGACTGCCTTTGGCACCAGCATAGGATATATTTTTGCAAATGGCATGGAGACGGACCATTCAGGTCGATCTCCGGCAGTATTTTTGTTATCGCCTATTAAAAAACAGCCGGAACGACTTTCTGCTGCGCTACATCGATGATGCCGTATGTATTCAGTCTGAGTTTTGGAATTTTTCAAAACCAGATCAGCCAAAGCATCTCCTCTACCTGCCGAGATCCGGCGTTTCAGCTCATCAGACTGCATAGAAACATCTCCTCTCTCTGAAATTCGATTTTCTCACCTGTGGATCGGTTCTGCCATTATTCTACCACGCCTTGCCGCTGCGGAAAAGATGTCGGGAAACAAAAATGGCCCCGGAGGGCTTGTTACAGCTCTCCGGGGCCACTTTATGTGCGTTGTGCCTTGGCGCAGACTGTCAGCACTCCACTGCCACCTTGATCACGCCGTCCCGTTTCTTTTCAAACAGCTCGTAGCCCTCTGCGATCCGGCACAGAGGGTAGGTGTGGGTGATGAGCGGTTCGGTATCGATCTTGCCTTCTGCGATGAGACGCAGCGTTTCTTCACAATCGCAGCCGTCCACGCCGCCGGTCTTGAAGGTGAGGTTTTTGCCGTACATTTCCGGCAGCGGCAGGGTCTGTGCCTTATCGTACAGCGCCACCACCGTCACAACGGCGTTGGGCCGTGCACACTCCCATGCCAGCCGGAAGGTGGAGTCTGCCCCTGCCACCTCCAGCACCACATCGGCCCCGCCGTGGTCGCTGTTGGCACGCACAAAGGCGGCGCAGTCCTCCGGCTGCACGGTGAGCACCTGCGGGTAGTGCCGACGGATGAACTGCAGGCGGCTTGCGTCCTTTTCACAGACGATGATGCGCTTGGGGCTGTGCAGCATGACGCACAGCAGCGTGCAGATGCCAGTCGGCCCTGCACCGAGGATCAGCACGGTATCCTCGTGGGTGATTTCCGAGATGCGTGCCGCCCAAAAGCCGGTGGCCAGCACATCGCCCACCAGCAGCGCCTGCCGATCGGTAACGCCGTCCGGGATCTTGTTCAGTCCCTGATCCGCAAAGGGCACCCGGACATACTCGGCCTGCCCGCCGTCGATGCGGCAGCCCAGCGCCCAGCCGCCGTTTTGATCGGTGCAGTTGTTCACAAAGCCTTTTTTGCAGAAAAAGCACTCTCCGCAGAAGGTCTCCACGTTCACCGTCACCCGGTCGCCGGGTTTCACATTGGTCACCGCACTGCCCACTTCTTCTACGATGCCCACCATCTCGTGCCCTACCGTGATGCCGGGCACCGCCCGGGGCACGCTGCCGTGCTTGATGTGCAGATCGCTGGAGCAGATACTGGCAAGGGTCACCTTTACAATGGCGTCCCGCTCGTGCTGCAGCACCGGCTTTGGTTTTTCCATCAGGGCAAACGTCCCCTTTGAAACATAGGTATAGGTCAGCATGCTTTTTACCTCCATGCGCTTTGATCTTTCCGAACGGAGTATACCGCAAAAGTCAGCCGCTCACCCGGCTCACAGGATATAGTGAGGTACCTCCATAAATTCCGAGTTGCTGTTCTCAGTATACCATGGTTTTCCCTTGCGGAAAAGATAGCGAAACAAAAATGCCCCCGGAGGGCTTGTTGCGGCTCTCCGGGGGCATCTTATGTGCGTTGTGCCTTGGCGCAAACGACCGGCGTCTTACTCAATTGCAATCAGATTCGGGTTCTCAGGCAAAGCCTTCGTCTGCTGAGGAGCAGACAGCTGGATGTGCAGAACACCATCCTCGAACTTTGCGTGGATGTCTTCCTTCTTCACATCGCCCACGTAGAAACTGCGCGCGCAGGTGCCGGAGAAGGATTCGCGCCGCAGATAGCGGCCCTTCTTATCCTTTTCATCGTTGCTGTGGCTGCGCACTGCCTGAATGGTCAGGTAGCCGTCGTTCAGATCCATCTGAACGTCTTCCTTCTTGCAGCCCGGCAGGTCAACAGCTACTTCGTAGCCGTTGTCCGTCTGTTTGACATCGGTCTTCATCATGTTTGCACCGCGCTTACCAAAAGTATCACGAGCCTCGCGGTTCATCATACGTTCCAGTGCAGCGTCATTCCAGAACGGATCGAAGAAATCATCGAACAGGTTTTCATGGAAAACAGTCGGCATAAGCATAAATCATTCCTCCAATCCCGGCGTTCGGGTCGGGGCAAAAAATCTGAAGCGTCCATTCAGAAGGGCTTTCCGGGGAGCCTAGCGGCTCTCCTTTTGCCCTTCCTCCTGAGCACGCCACTGTTATAGCACCGTTCATTAGCAGTGTCAATAGAAGAGCGCTAAAATTCATGAAAGAATAATACTTTTATAAAATCCTATGCAATATTTTCAAAATTCAGTCGTATCATCGTGTTTTTGTCATTTCTGCCGGTACATCGGCGTAGACAGATATTTCATGCCGTTGTCCGGGACGATGACCACGATGTTCTTTTCCTGATTCTCCGGTCTGCGGCCCACCTGCACCGCTGCGTGCAAAGCCGCTGCTGCCGATGTGCCCAGAAACAGTCCTTCCGCCCGCAGCACCTCATGGGCCGTTTCGTAGGCTTCCTCGGTGCGGACATTGATGCACGCATCGCTCCAGTCTGGCCGCAGATAGTCGGAAAGTGCGCTTTCCGGCACATCATACGCCGGCAAAACGCCATCTATGATCTGCGCATCCGGGTGCTCCGGGGTCAGGCGGGAGTCCGGATGGGGCTGCGCCAGAACCACTTGCAGATTCGGGTTGCGGCTGCGCAGATAACTTGCTGTGCCAAAACCCGTGCCGCCGGTGCCCGCCATGCAGACCAGAATATCCACATGGCCTTCTGTATCCTGCCAGATCTCCGGCCCAGTGGTGCGGTAATGTGCCTCGGGGTTCGCCGGGTTTGCCGCTTGATTGTTAAAGTAAGCTCCGGTGCGGCGGCAGTAGGCTGCGATCTCATCCAGCGTCGCCTCCCGCTCTGGCTCCTGCCAGAGGTGGGTGCGCTTCGTCTCCGGACGCTCCCCGGTGGCATCTTTGTAATCCAGAAGCCGTGCCCCGTAGGCCAGCAGCATCAGCCGCCGCTCCAGCGAGGCACCCCGCTCCAGAAAAATATCCAGTTTGTACCCACGCTCTTCTGCAAACGCGGCCAGACCGATGCCGGTGTTACCGCTGGTCTGCTCCACGATGGTACCGCCGGGTTTCAGCAGTCCGGCTTCTTCCGCAGCATTGAGCATGGAAAGCGCAGCCCGGTCTTTCACACTGCCGGTTGGGTTGAAGAACTCCAGCTTTGCCAGCAGGTGCGCCCCGCACTGCTGCTGCCGCTCAAAGCGGTCCAGCTCCATCAGCGGGGTGCGCCCCACCAGTTCCTCGATGGAATGCACCAGTCCTGCCATTGCTCTCCCCTCCCGATTTTCGGCTCAAACCAGCTTGTCCGGCGTCACATCCAGAATGTCGTTAAAGTAGTTGTTGGCGATCATCATCACGCCCATCGCCGTGATGACCACGATCTCTTCCTCCGTAAAGTTTGCCTTCAGCTTTGCAAACAGCTCTTCCGGCACATGCTTGGGGTTCTCTGCAATGGTCTGACCGTATTCGATCAGGATCTCCTCTTTGGGAGTGAATGCAAAATTCTCAAAGTCGATGCCGTTTTTCTTGAGCAGATTCTGGAAGTAAATGCTGCACACAAGGCAGCCGTTTTTCTGGGAGATAGCATATTCGTAAAAATCGGCTGCACGCTTGCCGATGAGCCGCTGCAGTTCATCATCCAACGCATAAGAACCGGCCTCCACAGCATTGAATGCCGCTGCATTGTGGAGCAATGTGCGCTTTTCTGCGGTCAGCGCGTGGCCGTCCGCCAGATGGTCTGCAATGATTTTCTGGATCGCTTCCGGTGCAGTTTCCGGGTTGATTTCGCTGATTCTGGGCATAACAAAACCCTTCCTTTCACTTTTTTGTTCGACGAATTGCCTGTATCATATACCCATTTACATACCATTTCAATAGGTATATCACTTTTCGCAGCAATTTTTCAGCAAAAAGTGATCAGAAGGGTTGTTTTCTGCACGCCTGTTTCATATTTTCGACTGCTCATCCAGCACCCAAGGCCAGCACTGCATTGCGGACGCACTCCGGGCAGGGACTCAGCACCGACTGTGTACAGTTGCACTGGCCTGTCGCCTTCAGTTCACCGGCCTGTGCCGCTTGTTCTTCGATGGTCATTTTGCATTCTCCTTTTTCTTTGATAAACGCAAATTTTACTGGCTCAAGGCTTTCTTTAATTTTAATATTTTTTGTTCTATTCCTAAGATAGTAGCAATAAACTCATCATCTGATTTCCCAGTAGCTTCGTTCCGATTAGCACAACCAGCGCAAACCCGCATAAAACCGGGACTTTTCAAAAATCTAAAGACAATTAAACATCTCTATAATCACACCTGAAATGCCTTTTTCGTAAGTCTGCGACGAAAAAGGCATTTCTTTTTGCCCAAGGAAAGGAGGTGACACTATGTACTTTACTTCCGGCCAGAATCGGGCCTTTGAACGGCTGATGCAGGAAAAGCCCGGTTTCGATCAGTACCATATCTGGGAGTATGGAGCCAGAGAAACCGGTGATTTTCTGCTGGTAAATTCTACGCATTTAGAGCGGCACTATGGCGGGAATAGGATAAAACACTCACATACCCCGCCGACTATGCGGGAAAAACCTTGAAATATAGGGCTTTTTAAGGCCCTAAATGCGTAGGTTGGTGCTTTGTTGCGATATGCTCTACGGTTACGGTGTATTGTTCATATTCTGTTTTCGGGAATCTTTATGAAATCTTCAAAATTGCCCGGTATGCTATCCGTAAAATCAAAGAAAGGACTTGATTATATGGATATGATTTTGAAAACGACTGACCTCTGCAAAAATTTCAAGGGGCAAATGGCGGTAAACAATGTGTCACTGAACATCCGGCGCAACTCGGTTTATGGTCTGCTGGGGCCGAATGGGGCTGGCAAATCCACGATCTTAAAAATGCTCACCGGCATTTTGCGCCCCACATCGGGAAGCATCGAGTTTGACGGCCACCCGTGGAAGCGGAATGATCTGGAGCATATCGGTGCTTTGATTGAGATGCCCCCGCTTTACGAAAATCTGACTGCATACGAAAATCTCAAAGTCAGAACTACATTGCTCGGCCTGGACGATGCACGAATTAACGAGGTATTGCAAATTGTCCAGCTCACGAATACCGGCAAGAAACGGGCCGGGCAGTTTTCTCTTGGTATGAAGCAGCGGCTTGGTATTGCTATTGCATTGCTGAACAGTCCCCAGCTTTTGATTCTGGATGAACCGACTAACGGCCTTGACCCTTTAGGGATTGAGGAACTTCGAGAGTTAATTCGCTCTTTTCCCTGCAAAGGGATTACAGTTATTTTGTCCAGCCATATTCTGTCAGAAGTCCAGCAGATTGCAGATCATGTGGGTATCATTGCTGGCGGCGTCCTTGGATATGAGGGAGAGCTTCGCGCCGGTGAAGATTTGGAACAACTCTTTATGGATGTTATTCGCAGAAATGGTAAGGAGGGATATTAAATGGAGATGGCATATATTCAGGCAGAGAACCTAAAGCATAAGAGAACTTTCACAAAAACGCTGATCGTTCTGGCCCCGTTTGTAACTGCGCTTATGAACTTTTTTGCCCCTCTTTGGTTCCAGCTCAATTCTTATAATTGGTGGTATATCCTGCTTTATCCTGGATTTCTTACGCTCACCTGTGCCTTGATTGAACAGCGGGATAATGGCAAACTAAAATATCGTGCCGTTGCTTCATTGCCTGTTTCGCAGAACAAAGTCTGGAAAGCAAAAATTGGAGTGGCCGGTATTTACTCCTGTGTGGGGAATTTCATTTTCCTGGCGCTAAATCTGTTGGGCGGTTTTGCAATATTAGTTATCAACGAAATTCCCCTGACAATCGGAATTTGGCAGGCTGCGGCCGGAACAGCTTGTATTGTCATTGCAAGCCTATGGGAAGTTCCGCTGTGCTTATGGTTATCAAAAAAAGTTGGTATCTTTGTCACGGTTATTCTTAATGCCGGACTTGGAAGCGTTTTAGGGATTTTCACGGCTACAACCTCTTTGTGGATGATCTGCCCGTATAGCTGGGTGCCGCATCTTATGATTTCCGTGTTAGGTATTTTGCCTAATGGTGAGCCGGTTGCAGATCAGAGTACGGCAATGGCATTTTGGATGATTATACTTGTATTGGTCATTTCGCTGGCCTGGTTTGCGGCGCTGTCATTTTTAACTGCAAGATGGTTTGAGAAAAAGGAGGTGGGGTAACTATGGTATCTGTGGTTCGCTGCTGGAAAGCAGAATATCAGAAGTGTAAACATAGCATTTTGCTCTATATGCACAGCATGATTCCGATTATATGTGCGGCGATTTTTGCGGGTTACTATCATATATCCAGATGGGAACTGGCAACCAAAATCAGTGCCTATCTGGAAGTGCTGGCCGTTGCGTTCCCGTTTCTGATCGGCATTATTGTGGGCCTGGTTGTTCAGATCGAAAATCAGGCCGGGCATTATCAGCTTTTGTTAGGAACAATCCCATCCCGCATAGCAACGTATATTGGTAAACTTGGGTTTCTGATGATCTGTGCTATGGGTGCAACATTTTTAGCACTGGGAACATTTGCTGTACTATACAGGGAGGCCCCGGCAAGCCTATACCTGAAAGCAGGGATTCTACTGTTGATTACCATGCTCCCTATTTACCTGATTCATTTGTTTGTGGGAATGAGCTTCGGAAAAGGTGCATCTATGGGATTGGGAATTGCAGGGAGTTTAATAGCTGCCCTTATGATAACAGGGCTTGGTGACGCTACATGGAAATATATTCCCTGGGCCTGGGGCGTTCGTGCTATGGATTACACTGTGCTTGCATGGGATAGCCCCCAACTGTATGCACAGGTAAAAACCGATTTTTTCAGCGGTATGATTATTTCTGTATGCTGCACTGTTTGTCTGCTGATTGCCAGTTTGGTTTGGTTTCATGGTTGGGAGGGAGGTAAAAACAGTGAATAAAAAGTGCCTGTTTGCCGTGGTAATTGTGCTTGTAAGTCTTATATGCTTATCGGCCTGCGGTGCGCTCCGCGATACCGCCGATAAAAATAAGGCGTTAAATGAATCTCTGCCGTATTATGAGCTGAACGCCGCAAACTATGATAAAATTTCATATAACGGCCTGACATATACCATAACGGATGAATGTCTTGAAATGTCAGAACTGCAAGAAGAAATCGGGCAGGTATCGAAACGCTTCAAAAATGTGGCGGGGGAAGATTTCAGTTTCGGCTACGTTTACAGTATTGTGGATGTGGATATAAGCAATGCCGTAGCTGTAAATATCAACAATGAATATCGGAAAGCTGACATTAAAAATAATGATGAGTAACCTCGACAATGTGGTATAATGGGGCGGGAGGTGATTTTTTGACCCACTTACTTGTAGTTGACGATGAAGTTTCTATCTTGGAATTGATTAAGAACAGTTTGGGGAAAGATGGATATTTGATAACAGTCTGTCAAAATGCGGATGATGTAGACATCAAAAAGCTGCATTTCTATGACCTCATTCTTTTGGATGTGATGATGCCTGGCACAGACGGGTTTGAGTTTTGCAAACAGATCAGGAATATGGTAGACTGCCCGATTCTCTTTCTGACCGCAAAGACATTAGAGGAAGATATATTGTTTGGATTGGGCATCGGTGCGGATGATTATATTACGAAACCTTTTCGTATTCAGGAGCTTCGCGCCCGTGTCGCGGCACATTTACGCAGAGAAAAAAGGGAGCATCACAGCACACTTTCATTTGAGCCTGGTATAAGATTTGACCTTTCCGCAAAGGTACTGTATGTTTCAGAACAGCCGATTCCCCTTACCAAAAGCGAGTATTCAATCTGTGAATACCTTGCGAAAAACCGGGGACAGGTTTTTACAAAAGAACAAATCTATGACGCCGTTTTCGGGTTTGATGGAATAGGCGATAACGCTACGATCTCAACGCATATAAAAAATATTCGTGCGAAATTGGAGCATTTCAAAACAAGTCCGATCAGCACCGTATGGGGGATAGGATATAAATGGGAGTGAAAAAGAAACCTACATTGAAAATATTGTTTCACCAGTTTGCTATCTCCCTCATTGTCATGCTGGTAGCGGCAATTATTGTCCCTTCTGGTTTGGAGGGACTTGCTGTAAATGCTGGATTAGCTACAAGAGCAAATCTAAGTGAATTGCAGGTAAAAGAGATCATTCCAACGCTGACGATTGCCCCGGATATTACAAAGGTTGTGATTCCACAGGGATGCAGCTACTTAATTCTGGACAAGAACTTTAATGAGCTTTACAGCTATATGGACGATGATGAAAAAGAAATTGCCCTGCTGTACGCAAAGGGAGAATATATTGAATATGCTACGGGGAGGCAGTTTGCACTTGTTGTCCGGGAAAACGAATTTTGCGTTTTAAGGTATTATATTGGTTCTCAATTTACAGTGTCATGGCTACCGGAATATTTTCCATCTCCTGACACGCTTGCGCTTATCCTGATGGCTGTAAATTCGCTGCTGGTCATTATCATACTGACCGCCAGATTTGCTAAGAACCTGCGTACACAACTGACCCCGCTTTTTGAAGCAACTGCGGAGGTTTCAAAGCAAAACCTTGATTTTGAAGTAGGACACGCCAAAATCAAAGAGTTTGAAGATGTCCTTGCATCTTTTTCAGATATGAAAGATAATCTGAAAATTTCGTTAGAACGGCAATGGAAAACCGAACAGACACAGAAAGAGCAAATCGCCGCGCTTGCCCATGATTTGAAAACGCCTCTGACGGTTATTCAAGGAAATGCTGATTTACTCACAGAAACAAATCTTGATGATGAGCAACGATTATACGCTGGTTACGTCGTGGAAAGCTCCGGCCAGATGCAGTCATATATTCAAACCCTGATTGATATATCACGGGCGGCGGTTGGTTATCAGCTCCATATTGAAAGTATAGACTTGCCAGCGTTCATGCAGCACTTGTTCGGTTATATGGAATCACTATGCCGGACAAAAGAAATCCGGCTGCAAATGAATACTGTTTCACTCCCTCAAATGCTGAAATTTGATAGGGTGCTGATAGAACGTGCTATTATGAATGTTATCAGTAATGGGCTGGACTACTCCCCGCAAGGCGGAACGCTTTATGTGGATGTTCAGAGTAACAACGGTTTCGTGGAAATTTCAGTCACAGACGAGGGAACGGGGTTTTCTAAAGAGGCATTATGCCACGCACCGGAACGGTTCTATATGGGCGATCAAAGCCGCAATTCAAAGTTACACTTTGGTATGGGTCTATATATTACAAATTCGATTATGGAACAACATAATGGTCAGCTTATTTTAGAAAATTCAAAAGAAACCGGCGGCGCAAAGGTTACTATGAAACTTCCTTGCTGATTTTCCGATAGTGTAATGGACGTCTTTTATGTCCGTCCATTTTTCAAATCTTTATGGAATCTTCAAAAATTCCTCTTATCATGTATCTAAAGAAAAAACATCTGCCCAGCGGCAGAAAAGAAAAAAACCGCTGCTGGGCAGACCCATTTTCACGCTTAATTTATATTCACTGGTGGCGGTTTTGAGAAATCAAGGCCGCTGCTTTCTTTCTGTCATTCCCAGCAGTTAAAGGCATGGCGGCCCACGGGAGGACGCCGCCATGCTGTTTTACTATCATTATAATCTAATCCACTTCTACCGCTTAAAAAAAGCCTTGCCCCGCCACGGGAATATTCCGGCTATGAGTATGAACTATACCATGTAAGAAAACAACAAAACGCTTCAAATCGTCGCCCGGTAGGTTTACGACCTGCCGGGCGATTTTTGTCGATTTTCGCGGATTCTCATTTCCGGCAAAAAATCAGATGGAAAAGGAGGCGGTCAGCAGACCAGGGCCAGCATAGGCCCCTGACAACGGACAGGATCATCCTGCTCACTCCCCACGGAAAGGGGGCGAGAAGATGAAAGTTACCCCTGATGATTACGGGAGGCGCTGCCAGTTTGACCATTTTTGCAAGCTGGTACTGTACCATGAAGCCGTTGACTACTTCCGGGAAAGGAAGCGTCAGCGTGGCTGGGAAACATCCTTTGAAACGCTGCCGCTTTCGGAACTGGACACGCTAATCCACAAATGGTTGTCCATCTGCGCCGACACGACCCGCATGGTATACTGACAATCCAGCTCGTGCAAAGGCGATAGACTGGTTTGCGCCTTTCCCTCCAAAGCCCCGCTGCATGGACTTGGCTGCAAGGGTCTCTTTGGGCGCGAGAAAGTGCTCGACCTCATAGGTATAATCGTAGTTGAGGGAACCAAACGAAAGGATTTTCATGGTATATCTTTTTTACTCCATTCTCTGAATCACCGCGCCCAGCCAACGGCACAGGGTCTCCCCGGCCTGATTGGCGATTTCCAGCACACGGGCGTGGCTGTGTTTCACAGTCTGGATGCCGGTGGCCATGTTAGTGATGCAGCTGACGGCCAGCACCTTCATGCCCATGTAGTTGCAGACCATGGTTTCCGGCACGGTGCTCATGCCCACGGCATCGGCTCCCATCCCCGCAAAGGCGCGAATTTCAGCCGCCGTTTCATAGCAAGGGCCCATAAAGCCCATGTAAACGCCCTCCTTGTAGGCAATGCCCAGTTCATCGGCAGTCTGCTTGGCAAGGTTCCGCAGTTCCAGACTGTAAGGTTCGGTCATGTCCGGGAAGCGGGGGCCGAAGCGCTCATCGTTGGGGCCAATGAGGGGGTTCGTGCCCATCATGTTGATGAAGTCGGTAATGAGCATCAGGGTGCCCGGCGCAAACTCCCGGTTGATGCCGCCGCAGGCGTTGGTCAACACCACCTTTTCCACGCCCAACAGCTTGAACACATAGAACGGGTAGCAGACTTCCTTCATGGAGTAGCCCTCATAGAAATGGAAGCGGCCTTCCATGGCGTAGACTTCCGTGTCCCCCAGCTTGCCAGCCAACAATGCGCCTTTGTGTCCTGCCACCGTGGATACCGGGAAGTTGGGGATATCCTTGTAGGACAGTTCTTCCGTATCCGTAAAGTCCGCGGTCAGCTTGCCAAGGCCGGAGCCCAGCACCACCGCGATCTTCGGGCGCTTTTTCGTGTGCGTCTTGATATATTCCGCACTTTCCAGTGCCTTTTCATAAAGATGTTCCATACCGTTCTCTCCTTTTCCCAAAAAATTCGATATACTCTCTGGGTTCAGTATATCGGATTTTTTAGGCCGATGCAAGACGCCCTTCATCGAGTCTTATTAAAAACCAAGGAGCAGATACTTCACATCACGAGTGTGTTGTATCTGCTCCTTGGTTCTCCGAATGTCTTATCTCTGACCGATGTTCCACCGAAACAGCTCATATCCTTCCCGGATATCCTCCGGCAGACGTTTCAAAGTCTCGTCCCGCAGTTCCTGCGGCATCCCGTAAAAAGCTTCGGCCATGCCGCCGGTGATGCAGGCAAGGGTGTCGCTGTCGCCGCCCAGAGAGACCGCATTGCGAAGTGCATCCTCAAAACTGACGCTTTCCAGAAAAGCAATGATTGCTTCCGGCACAGTTTCCTGACAGGTCTCCACATGATGATAGGTCGGCCGAATTTCATCGCAGGTACGGTTCAGGTCATAACCGAAGGTCTGCTCCACATATTGTTTGATTTCCGGCTTGCTGTGGCCGGTACGGGCCAGAAAAATTACTGCCACCGCAGCGGTCATGACGGTATCATCGGTGAAGTGCGATTTCTCGCTCAGCAGCGGAAAATCCTTGTGCTTGTAATTGTTGTGGTCAAATTCATAGGGACTGCCCACGATGTCACCCAAGATTGCTCCTAACATGGCTGTTTCCTCCCTTACCTATGATGCCGCTTCTGGAAATCAGCTTCGATCTGCTCTTTCCACTCCGCACCGATGGACGCGCAGCAGGGTGCCTCCCGCATCCGGGAAACCGTCTCGCTGACAACGTGGTAGTTGACCGCCACGCCCTGTGCGTCATTCTCGAACCGCACGGCCCGGTCGGACGAGATGCCGAAGCGGGCAGCTTCCTTCACAGCATCCATGTTGGCACCGAGGAACAGGAACTCCCAGCCGTACTGCTCTTTTTCCCGCTCGATCATCCGGCGGATCTTCTCATAGCTGAACCGCTTGCTGGCGTTTTCCAGTCCATCGGTGGTGATGACAAAGATGACCTTTTCGGCGCGCTCGCTCTCCGGCAGATGGCGCTGGATATTTACCATCTTCTCTACGCCGTAACCGATGGCATCCAGCAGCGCCGTACAGCCCCGGACGTAATAGTCCTTTTCGGTCAGCGGTGCAACAGCCTTCAGCGGGAAACGGTCGTGCAGCAACTGCACCTCATGGTCGAACAGGATCGTGGTCACATTGGCCTCGCCCTCCTGCTCCTTCTGCCGGGTCAGCATAGCATTGAACCCGCCGATGGTATCCTGCTCCAGCCCGCCCATGGAACCGCTGCGGTCCAGAATGAAAACAAGCTCGGTAAGATTTTTCTTCATAATAAATGCCCTCCGTTTTGTGGTGTATCGCTTTCGTTGGCAAAAGGATACCACAAACCGGAGGGCAAAAGGTCAACGGGCAGGCGACAAATCACGCACCCAGCTGTTCCTGATCGTATTCAAACAGCAGCGTATTGACCTGATTGATGTTATAGATTTTGTGTTCCAGACAGTACCGCACGATCCAGTCCCGCTTGGAGCCATCCGAAAAGGCATAGCCCGCGCTCTTGAGCAGGTCGATGGTCTCATCCTCCGACAGATGCAGCCCCACCGCAAAGGCCAGCACCGTTTTCTTTTTGGGGTTGTAGTCGCGATTGCACTGAATTTTGGAGAAATGCTGCCGGGAGATGTTGGACTGCTTGTACACGGTGGAGTCTTTCAGCCCCCGCTCGTCAATGAGCCGCAGCAGCCGGGTGGTGAAGCTCTCGCCGAGATTGTCCATCAGGCTTTCCAGACTGCGGGCTGTCCTGGGTGCCGCGGCGAGTGCCGGAACTGCACCTAGCATTGGCAGTGCGGTATCTTCTTCCAGCTGCTTCCGCCGCTCTGCCAATTCCCTGCGCCGACGGCCAAATCCGTAGCTTTCATCGTTCTGTGCTACATAGTGGTCGTCGATGTACTCCTCCACCGAGGTGAACAGCTTGCGGCTTACCGCCAGCGAGTGCCGGTCGTAAAGCACCAGATACACGGTCAGGTCGTGCTCCATGACGTACTGTGTGATGGTGTCCACCGCAATGCGGAAGGCCTGTTCTTTGGGGTAGCCATAGTTTCCGCTGGATAGCAGCGGAAAGGCCACGCTCTCGCAGTGGTACTCTGCGGCTAATTCCAATGCGGAGTGGTAGGCACTGGCTAATTGTTCTGCTTCGCCGAACCTGCCGCCGTGCCACGCTGGGCAGACCGCATGGAAAACATATTTTGCGGGCAGACCGAACGCCGGGGTACACACGGCCCTGCCCAAATCGCAGCGGCCGATGGCTTCACAGGAAGCGGTCAGCTCCTGCTCCCCTGCCGCTTGATAGATGGCACGGCTGGTGCCGCTGCCCTGCAAAAGGTTCCGGTTGGCCGGGTTGACAATGGCATCCGCTGCCACCTTGGTGATGTCGTTGCGGATCATCAGAAAAGGCATGGTGGTTCCTCCCTCACATGGTTTTCTTCATCCTATCACATCCAGCGGGGCGGTGCAAGGGGTGCTCTTGTTTCCTGTCCGCGCAGCTATTATAATAATAGGTACCGAAAGAAGGTGAGCTTCCTGCACGACATCTGGAATCCATGGCACGGCTGCGTCAAGTGCAGCGAGGGCTGCCAGAACTGCTACATGTATTTTCTCGACCGGATGCGGGACCAGAACGGAGCCGAAATCTACAAAACGAAAAGCGGCTTTTCCTACCCGCTCCAGAAAGACCGCACCGGACACTACAAAATCCAGAGTGGTGAGCAGATCCGGGTCTGCATGACCTCGGATTTCTTCTTGGAAGAAGCCGACCCGTGGCGGTCTGAGGCGTGGGACATCATGCGCCAACGCAGCGATGTGGTGTTTTTCCTGCTCACCAAACGGCCGCAGCGGGTACGGGAGTGTCTGCCGCCGGACTGGGGCAGCGGTTGGGACAACATCTTTTTCAACGTCACCTGTGAAAATCAGCGCCGCGCCGATGAGCGCATTCCCATTCTGTTTGACCTGCCCTTCAAGCACAAGGGCATCATGTGCGCGCCCTTCATCGGGCCAGTAAGCATCCGGCAGTACCTTTCCGCCGGGCAAATCGAGCAGGTCATCTGCGGCGGCGAAAACTACGATGGTGCCCGCCCCTGCAATTTTGATTGGGTCAAGTCTCTCCGGCAGGAATGCGTGGATGCCAACGTGACCTTCTGCTTTATCGAGACCGGCACCGTGTTCATCAAGGACGGCAGGCGCTACCACCTGCCCAGCAAGCAGCTGCAAAGCCGGATGGCTTATAAATCCGGTATGAACTTTCAGGGAAGTCCCATCCGTTTTGACCTCGTGGACGACTGGGGCTACCCCATCCCGCAGGAAGATCTCTATGTGCCGCATTTCCGCGCAAACTGCGAGACCTGTGGCAGCAAACTGATCTGCAACGGCTGCAGCGATTGCGGAAAATGCTTATAAAATAAAGGAGTTCCAGGAATCAATACAAATGGAACTTATGGCTGATCTGGTGTGCAATTTCGTCCGGCAGCGGGCGGAAACCGATGCAGGTCAGGGTCATGCCTTCTCCGTTTTCATCAAATTCTTCCGGCTCCAGCTCGGTGTGGCAGGCATCCCGGATAAGGAAGAAGTCTTTGTTTTCCACAAGGCCCAATTCCTCGGCAATTGTTTTTGCTTTCAGCAGTTGATTGCGGTTCTTTGCCCCGCAGATAGTTTTGGTAAAAGAGCCATCGAACCACTCTTCGTAGGTTGCTTTCTCCAACATGATTTCTGCCCGATAGCCGGTAATTTCTCCGTCTTTCTCGATGGGTTCCACGCCCTGTCCCATGCCGATGGGGTCGGTGAGGAATGCCAGCGAAGCGTGGCAGCACTGCGCCGCCAGCTTACCGGGAGACATCTGCAGGTCTTTTCGGGCAATGATGAGTTGACGCATTTTTTCTCCTTCTTACGACAGTTTGATCTTCAAATCTGCCAGCAGATTCACCGCTTCCGGCAGGGAAAATTTCGCATCCTTCAGGCGGCTGCCCAGAATGTCCACCTTATAACCGGCGGCATCCCGGAAATCCGCCTTGCGCAGGTCACACTGGTAGAATTCCGTTTCGTGAAGTTCCACACCCTTGAAATTCGCCAGCTGCATCTCGCATTTGGCAAACATGGAGCCGACAATTTCGTTGCCGTCCGAAAAGTCGAAGCGGTTAAAGTTCATTTCGGTGAAGGTGTTATATTTCAGACTGCACTCTTTCAGCGTGTGGATAGGGTCCGGGAAGGCACCATTGGACATCAGCGGTGCCCACTCGATTTCATTCAGGCGGCAGTCCTCAAAATCCAGCGACTGCACCGAGGAATGGGTACTGCGCAGACCTGTGATCTCACACCGCACGAATTTGCACTCGTTCAGCGCGGTATGATCCAGTTCGCATTTGGTAAAGAAGCAATCCACAAACACGCAGTCGGTAAAGTCGCAATCCTCAAAAGCCTCCTCGGTGAACGACAGGTCAGCAAACCGTTCACCCTCACAATAACGCTCTGTCATAAAATTCTCCTGTCAGCGCAGTTCTTCCAGCAGAGCCGTGCAGCCTTCCAGCACATCCTGCCAAGTGGCCTCAAAGTCCCCGGTATATCGCTGCAAATCAGTCTGATTGACATTTTCCGTCCTCATTTTTCAAGATAATTTTAGGCAATTCCCCGGCATCCAGAACACGGACACCTTCGTCCATCAGCATCTTGGCAAAAACACCCTGTCCGGGAATCTTTGTCCCGGAAAACGTTCCGTCGTAGATTTCCTTCACGCCGCAGCTGGGACTGCGGGATTGCAGGATGGCAAGCTCCACCCCATTTTCTTTTGCGATGGCAAGGGCCTTGGCTGCGCCCGCTCGGAACTCCCGGTCCACATTGATGCCCTCTTTGTTCGTGACAACGCCCTGCACGATTTCCGCCGGGCACCGCGGTGTGGGCAAGCCGCCCAAAACCTCCGGGCAGACCGGAACCACCTGATGCCCCCGCGCAAAATCGCAAACCGCCTGATTGTAATTGTTTCCGCCGCTGTATTTGCAGTTTTCGCCCAGCAGGCAGGCGCTGACCAGAATCTTCATTGTTGCGCGCTCCGTTTTTCAGATACTGAATCTTTTCCCTATTCTACCACGCTTTTGGGCATTGAAAAAGAGGATTTTGCTTTTCCTATCCCTATACCGGGAGGTCCGCCGTAATCTTTTCTAATTCCTGTGCAAGAAACGTCAGTCTTTCCCTCAGATGGTTGTTATGCGGTGCATCTCCGTTCAGCAGATATCCACCCTATTTGCACACAGTTCCGAACCAAAAGAACCGCATAAAGTTCTCATCAAAAAACAGGGAGCGACATCAAATCACTCCCCGTTTGCATTGATTGTATCAGAGTTTCGTCATCCAGAGCCCATGCAGATTGCAGTATGCGTAAACGGCCACCGGCTTTTCACTTCCCAGTTCAAACACCGCGTTGGGAGCCTGCCCCGGATTCAGATAGCGGATCTGCCCGCCGTTCTCAGTCTCCACAAAAATCCACTGAATATAGTGAACATCCGCCATGGGGTGCTCCACCGCGCCCACTGTGACCGTGAGACGACTGCCGGAAAGCTCTGCCACCGGCAGATGCTTCTCGCCGCTGGCTTCCACCGTATTGGGAACCAGCTCTTTCATTTTCTCCCCGCAGCAGACCAGCGGAACGCCTGCGTTATGGATGGTAGTGACGAGGTTGCCACAGTGATTGCAGATGTAAAACTTTGCCTTCATATCGAAATCCTCCATTGGAATGTTATCGGTGTGTTTCTTGTATCTATATGATAACATTTCCTATTTATGATTTCTGTAACTGAATCACGCAAAGCGTTTTTGGGCTCACTTGCAATAAATCTCAATGGCTTTCTGCGCAAATTCTGCGGCACCGGCACCGCCGGCAGCATTGATGTTTTCCGTAAATGCTCCGCCTGCCCCATACATCTGCCCCAGCTGATTCAAGATCACCTTGGAACAGTTGTAGTAGTGCTCTGTGATAAACTCCTGCAGCTTCTTCACCTGTGCCTGCACTTCAGGGTCCGCCGGGTCTTTGCTCTGCATCCCGCCGAATGCCGCCACGATGTCCATCAGTTGACTGCTCATGTCCTTGACTTCTTTCTCGGTCTTATGGGCAGTTTTTTCCTCAAACTCTTTGTATTCCGGCGTTTCGCCCCATTCCTTTTTGGCCTGCTCGGTATACTTTTTGATCTTCTGCGTATCAAATGCGGTAAAGTCCATAACCATTCCTCCTGTGGATCGAATTTTCTGCGCAAGGCCGATCAGATCTTCAAGATGCTGCTTTTTCAATGTCAGAAGTGTGATCTGCTGTTCCAGTGCTTTCTGCCGGTCAAAAGCAGGATTCTCCACGATTTTCTGGATGTCCTTCAGCGGAAATTCCAGTTCCCGGAACAATAAGATCTGCTGCAAACGTTCCAGCGCGGCATCGTCATACAGCCGATAGCCCGCTTCGGTACGGCCCGCCGCGCGCAGCAGACCGATTTTATCGTAATATTGCAGGGTCCGGATGCTCACTCCGGTCCGCTTGCTCACTTCGTTCACTGTCATCATCTTGCTGTCCTCCCTTGCGACAGCCACAGTATACGCTATGACGCTGCGTCAGGGTCAAGAGGTTTTCTGAAAAATTTTTCAGCCTTCCCTCTGCTCCACGATTTCCAAGCTGTCACGCCCCACACGGCAGAGCAGAAACAGCACCCGCACACCTGCGGCCTTTGCTTCGGCCAGTGCCGTACCAAACTCCGGCTGTGTGCTGACATTTGGCCGCACCTCGGTGATGCCTTCCATCTGAATCACGAAAGCCACTGCGCACCGATACCCTGCCTGCTGTGCCTGCGCCAGCTCGTGCAGGTGCTTCACACCCCGCTCGGTGGGTGCATCCGGGAAATAGCCGATACCGTCCACTTCCAGTGTACAGCCCTTGACTTCCATCAGATACTTTTGCTCGCCCTTTTCCATATAAAAGTCGATGCGGGACTTGCCATAGGTGAATTCCGGCTTGATATAGTCGTAGCCCTGTTTTGCAAGCCACTCCCCTACCACCTTATTGGGTGCCTGACTGTCCATATTGACCCAGCCGAGGCCCTGCTTGTGTACCGCCACAAGGTCGTATTTTGTTTTGCGTTTCGGGTTATCTGACACTTCCAGCCGCACCGCCGTACCGGGCAGCAGCAGTTCCCTGCACCGCCCGGTGTTCTTGACATGGACGGTTTCCACTGCTCCATTCACTTCTACATGGGCAATAAAGCGGTTGGGACGGTCAACAAAAATGCCGTCCACGATTTCTCTGTATTTCAATGTTTACTCCATTTTTGTCTGATACACCTGCGCCGTCCGGGCATCAAAGCAGCAGAAGATGACCCTCATATCGTAGTCGACGTGGCTTTGCAGCCAATCTGTCACTGTATCCACCGCAATTTGGGTGGCGGCATCCAGCGGGTAGCCATACACGCCGGTCGAAATTGCCGGGAACGCAATGCTATGGACATCATGCTCTTTGGCAAGGTTCAGCGAATTGCGGTAGCAGTCCGCCAGCTGCGCGGCATCCTCTGCTGTGCCGGAATAAATCGGCCCTACTGTATGAATGATATACTTTGCTTTCAACCGGTAGCCCTTAGTGATTTTTGCTTCGCCGGTGCGGCAGCCGTGTAGCGTACGACACTCCGCCAACAATTCCGGCCCTGCTGCCCGGTGGATGGCACCATCCACACCGCCGCCACCCAGCAGACTGCGATTGGCCGCATTCACGATGCCGTCACAGTCCAGTTTGGTAATATCACCCTGCACCACTTGAATCTGATTTTTTACTTTTTCGGAAATCATTGTAAACACCTCACTTTTTGAGCAGCTCCAGCGCCTTGTCCATGGGCACACAATCGGCATAGCGGTCCGGCCAGAGGAATTCATTGTAATAGCGGTAGCTCTGCTCCCCCGTCATATACTCGTTGTTCTGCGTGGAATTTGCATAGGCAGGAACAATCATGTGCAGGCCATGCTCAAAGCCCGCCTCCACCGTTGCATTGATGCAGAAGTCGGTCATGATGCCGCAGACCATCACATCTTTTTCGCCCTTTTCCGTCAGATATTCCAGCAGACCGCTTTCTTTTTTGAACGCACTGCATACGGTTTTGACGAACCGTTTTTCGGTCAGCAGCGGTGCAAACCCGGAATAGACCTCAAATTCATCGTCTCCGATGGAAAAGCCTGTACCGGGCCCATCGTCATGCTGGACATAGACGATCTCGATTCCCTGTTCGCGGGCAGTCCGGATTAGTTTCCTGATGTTGCTGACAAACTTTTCAAACGCATACAGGCGTTCATCCACGATACCTTTCTGTGTATCCACAACCAGTAAAACCATGTGTAAGCCCTCCTGTTTTTCTTTGATTTCATGCTACCATAGACCGCCGTTTTCTACAAGCAGATCCGAAAAATTTACTTCTTCCAAAGCCTGTCTGATGGGTTTGTTATGGCCCCCCATCGCCGTAGCAGTCCACAGGCGGTTTTGAAAGATAAATCTCCTTCATTTTCTGCTTAACGGCAGCAATAAAAAAGACCCCCGCAGCGTATGATTTGACGCCGCGGGGTTTCTCAATTGTTCGGTTTGTATTGCAGCACCTTCTGGGAGAACGTCCGATCGAAGAACTGGATGAAGGGCCCAAGGCAGAACGCACAGATCAAGGTGCCAAGGCCCACAAGGCCACCCAGCAGCCAGCACAGCAGGGCGCTGAGCGCATCGGTGAAGATGCGGCACCCGAAGTACGGGCAGGGTGTGTAGTCCCGCAGACCGAGGGAAAGGTAATCGTAGGGCGCGATGCCGAGGTCGGCGGTCTGGTAGAGCGAAGCGCCCAGCGCCGTAACCAGCACCGCCGCGATGACCCACGCCAACTGCACCGCCAGCGACGGCGCGTCGCCGAAGTGGGCGTGAATGGGGTCATAGAACGCCGTGACGATGTACCCGATGCAGATGCCGTTGACGAAGGTGCCAAGGCCGATGTACTTGCGCCCGAACCAGAATTCCAGCAGGAAAAACAGGATGTTCGTGCACAGGTTCTGGGTGCCCAGCGAGATGCCGAGCAGCTCCGCCAGCCGCATGTTCAGGGCGCTGATGGAGTCGTTGCCGAGGTGGGACTGCTTGAAAAGCGCAATGCCAAGGGCGATGATGACGATGCCCGCCACCATGCCCACCACCCGCCGGGCAGTCGGTTTGCGCAATGCGGTGCCGTTCATAGGGGATTCTCCTTTAGCGTTTCTTTTCCCCTATTATACGCCTACTTTGGGCGGGAGACAAACTATTTATGGAAAGATACAACGATATACGGGGGATCCGCCTTACCCCTTTAATCTCACCTCAATCCGTTCTTTCTCCAGCCCCTCCCCGATCACGATGAGCACTTCCTGCCCCTTGGGGATAGCGTTTGCCGTCAGGCCGTCGGCGGTGGCGTTCAGCTCCACCCAGCCGTTCTCGTCCTGTACGAAGCCTTTCGCCCGCAGCACATGGCCGCACGCGGGGTCGGTGAAGAGGGCCGGGATATTCTGTTCGAGCTGCTGGCACGAGAGGCCCAGCTCCAAAAAGCAGGCCGAACCAAAGGCCCTATGCGGTTGGCGTTACCCGCTTCTAATTATAGCAAAAGGAGGTTCCTTTTCTACCGTTTCGACGCTACGGCTCTTTTCTTCCACAAGCATAGCCTGTGGTTTTCTCTATGAATAAGAGCGGGGCCTTGCAAAAGGCTCCGCTCTTGTTGTCTAAGAAAGTATTGCCATTTCGAGGCAGGAAGAATATACTTATATTAGCTAAATTCCAATACTAGATGGAGGGACTATTATGGCTAGACCAAAAGGAAGCAAGAATGCAGTGCGTACTAAGAAAGCAAATATTGACTATGCGGCTATTGTTGCTGAAAAGACCGCAGCCAAGGAACAAATTGAAACCGAGATCGCCGCGCTGTCTGACAACATCAGCGTACTGAAAGAAC
>OGIM01000259.1_pt1 | contig 21194 bp, 23 predicted proteins | sample 1571801 | NCBI WGS metagenome assembly OGIM01 (sample SAMEA2582106, study PRJEB24529) | metagenome | biome: Human gut stool | place: China | collected 2011
CCGATTCATTTTGCCGCCGATTCACCCGACAAAATCATCGCTGCGCTGCGTGGGCGGTATTTTTCTTTTTTACAAATAAAATCTTATGTAGTTGTTCAATCTTCCAAAATTTGTTTTTAGTTGTCGACTACACAACCGCAAAGTGTTATTCTTGTGCTTGAAAGAAGCAGGTTGTAGTGTCTGCACTGCGCCCGGCTTTCTTCATACTGTACCTTGAATCTTACATAAGCCGTCTGAACGAGATACTGCGCCATGACCTCACACTTTCTGTGGGCGAGCCGGACAACGCCGCTGCAAAACAGGGGCAGGAACTGCGTTCGGTGTGAACGGTGACCATGAGCAGGAGCTTTGCCTTTTCACACGTTTTGCTCTGCAAAATTTTCAACGTGCATTGCGGTTCGACTTCTGAAATTTTCAGTGTTGCACGGAAAGGGCGAAAGCAAGTATCGACCTGTGGCCACAAATTTTCAATGCTTGAAAAATTGCTGTCCACTCAGTCATCCTTGTTGGGGCAAGCGCTTGTCGGGGCAAAGCCCCTCCATCTGCTGTTGCAGACCGCGCTGCCACTTGAAAGCCCCACCGGGGCTTTCATTGCTTCGCAACCGTGGCCCTTCCCCAAACCCTGCTCCAGCATTGCGCTGGTTTCAGCGCAAAAGCGGCGTGTCGCATTACATAGCCCTCTCCATCCCGGAGCGGGCATTTATCATTTTCACAGGAGGTCGAATATGGCTGAAATGAAAAGTCCGAACGTACACGCAAAGAAGGACCACAATGACACGCCGCGAAAACGAAAGACACACATCATCAAAGTCAGAGTGACCGCAGAAGAAAAACTGCGGATCGCATACGCCTGCAAAGAGCTCCACCTCACCCAATCCGAACTCGTCCGCCGCGTCCTGTACGGCGTGAATGTCAAGCACACCGTTGTGGTGGCGCAGGGCGGCGGGGATGCACTGGCGGCGCTTGCTGCCTTGTCTGCCCAGTGCAGCAAGGTAGGCAGCAACCTCAACCAGCTTGCACGGCACTTCAACTCCAGCGGCAAAGACACCGAGCAGCTCCGGGCGCAAATTCTGGAGGAACTGTCCGCGCTCACGAACTTTCGGCTGAAAGCCGAAGAAACGGTTGGTGAACTGTATGGCAACCATCAAGCAATAATCCGGCTGCGCCGAATTGGCTGTAAAAAATCACTTCCGCGATTTTTTCTAATGTAAGCAGCCTGCGGCTGCAATCAGCATGACCTCGAAAAACTCTAACTATGCCGCCGCCGAAAGCTATCTCACCTTTCAGCACAACGAGTACACCGGTCTGCCCATTCTGGACGAGAAGGGCAGACCCAAGCTGCGGGATTCGTACCTGCTCGACACCCTTGAGTGCGGCGAATCTTCGTTCGCTATGGCCTGCCTGATTGCCAATCGCAAGTACGGCAAGAACGGCAGGCGGGAGGACGTGAAGACCCACCATATATGGCGACATCCGCCAAAGCGGATGCTAATATATTCGTGCGCAGCACGCACCGCTGGCCATACGAAGTATATCATCAGCTTCGACCCGAAGGACGCAGTAGAGAACGACCTGACCATGGAGCGGGCGCAAGCCCTTGGCTTGCAGTTCTGCAAGGACAACTTCCCTGGTCATCCCGCCATCGTCTGCACCCACCCGGATGGGCACAACAGTGCGGGAAACATCCACGTCCACATCGTCATTGGCAGCTTGCGCGTCCGCACCGTAGAACGGCAGCCCTTCATGGATAAGCCCTGCGACTGGGAAGCGGGCAAGAAGCACCGCTGCACCTCTGCCATGCTCCGGCACCTCCGTGTCGCAGTCATGGAAATGTGTGAGCAAGCCGACCTGAACCAGATTGATCTGCTGGAAGCCCAAGGCGACCATGTTTCGGAGCGCGAGTATTGGGCGCAGCGGCGCGGACAACGCCGCCTCGACCATGCCAACGCCAAACTTGACGCCGAAAGGCAGCAGCCCACCCAGACCGTCTACCAGACCGAGCTGGACAAGCTGCGAAAGCAGATCTACGCTGTGCTGAACAAGACCACCACCTTCGAGGAATTTTCTGCATTGCTCATGCAGGAACACGGCATCGCCGTGAAGGAGAGCCGAGGCCGGTTGAGCTACTGCCCGCCCGGTCGGACAAAGTTCATCACCGCCAAGAAACTGAGCAAGAAGCTGGAAAAAGAGCTGGTGCTGACCGCCCTCTCCCAGAACATCCAGCTTGCCGCCATCATCCAGCCCGCCTGCGAACAGAAGCCGGATAAGATCAGGAAACTGGTTGACATTCAGGCGAACGTTGCCGCAGGTAAAGGCATCGGCTATGAGCGTTGGGCGAAAAAGTTCAACCTCAAACGCTGGTCGCAGACCCTCATCCTGTTACAGGAGAAAGGTCTCACCAGCGAAGATGCCCTGCACCAGCGCATTGCCGAACTGCAAACCCAGCACGACGATGCACTGGCGGTGGTCAAAGACATGGATGCCCGCATGGCTTCCCTCAAGGAGCTGCGCGGGCATCTTGTGGTCTATCGGCGGTATAAGCCTCTTGCACAGAAGCTCCAGACTGTGCGGAACCCCGCAGCGTTCCGGGAGCAGCACCGTGCAGAGCTTGCCGTGTACGAGGCCGCTTGTGCCTATTTCAAGGCCATCGGGCTCAGGACGCTGCCGGACCTCAAAAAGCTGGATGCTGAATACGCATCCCTGTCCTCGGAGAAAAACGGGTTCTACACCCGCTACAAGAAAGCGCAGATCGAACTGCGTGAACTCCGCACCGCACAACAGAACGTGGAAGCCTTCTTCCGCAAGGAGGAGCGCAGCCACGCCGTACCGCAGCAGGAGGTCAAATGAACAACACTCTGACGGATCGATGTGTGAATAACCCCAACCTCACCCACGCCCTTCACCGGGCTTCGTCCTTTCGCCTGTACCCCGCCCATTGGGACGGAGGGTAGCACCTCTGTCTTTTCGGACGTAAAAAATGCCATCTCGACCCGGCAGGCAGCGGAGCTGTACGGCTTCGCCGTAAAACGGAACGGCATGATGTGCTGTCCCTTCCACGGGGATAAACACCCCAGCATGAAGGTGGACAGCCGTTTCCACTGTTTCGCCTGTCAGGCGGATGGCGATGTAATCGATTTTGTCGGCAGACTTTTTCAACTTTCTCCCTACAAGGCTGTGGAAAAGTTGAAGGAGGACTTTGGCATGGTACTTGCCGACGGCAAGGTGCGGCTTGCTCCCCGCAGTCCGCCCACCGTCCGGCAGCAGCTGCTGGACTATTACCGCTGTCTGCAGCGTTGGCGAGTCCGATATGCACCACAGTCACCCACAGAAGAACTTCACCCCTGCTTCCTTGAAGCAATAAAGAACCTTGACATCGTTGAATATTATCTGGACTGTTCGGTGCTCCCGGACCCGCAGACCGAAAACGAGCTACGGAAGTATTGGGAGGGATTGCATGAGCGACCGGAAAAAGAGGAACGAAGATTGGCGTGATGAGGACGAACTGGAAGAAGAGGAAGAATGCGAATGCCCTTGGGTAGACAGCAAGGGCAAAGTGCGTGAAACCGCTTACTGCCAGTACCTTTTAGAGAAGCACCCCATGATGTGCCTGAAACAGAAGCTGTTCGACCAGAACGGCGAGGTAGACGAGGACGCACTGCTCTACGAAGTCCACAGCGATCTCCGTGACTTTGTGCTCGACAACCTTGCCAAGAAGGAGAAGCAGGTTCTGGACGCACTCCGTATCGAAACCTATACCCCTGAATGGAAACCCCAGCTTGACCGCATCCATCTCCAGAACGGAACCTACTTTCTGGACGAGCGGGGCTTTGTGCCGGAAAAGGAACTCTGCCTGAACCGGCTCCCCGTGGAATACCAGCCCGATGCCCCCGCACCGACCAAGTGGCTGGAATTTCTGGACGGTCTACTGATCCCGGAGGACATTCTGACCTTGCAGGAATACCTTGGCTATCTCCTGATCCCGTCTACCAAGGCGCAGAAGATGCTGGTCATGACCGGCAAGGGCGGCGAGGGAAAATCCCGCATCGGCTTGCTGCTGAAGAAGCTGTTCGGGGAAGCCTCTCACTCCGAATCCATCCTCCGCATCGAAACGAACCGCTTTGCCAGTGCAAATCTGGAGTACAAGCTTGTCATGGTCGATGACGACCTAAATATGGTGGCTTTGCCCGAAACACGGAACATCAAGTCTATCGTCACCGCCGAAGACCGTTTGTGCATTGAGCGAAAGAATAAGCAGGCTGTCCAAGGTCTGCTGTACGTCCGTTTCATCTGCTTCGGCAATGGCAACCTTGTGGCTGCTCACGATGACAGCGACGGCTTCTGGCGCAGACAGATCCTCATCACGGTGAAAGACCGTGACCCTGCCCGGGTGGATAATCCCTTCCTCATCGAAGAGTTGTCCGAGGAGCGTCCCGGCATCCTGCTGTGGATGCTGGAGGGATTACACCGTCTGCTGGCGAATCGCTATCAGTTTACCATCAGCGAACGCTCCATCCAGAACCTCGAAGCAGCCATGGCGGACAGCGACAACCTGACCCAGTTCATGCAGGCAACGGCGTATGTCCGCTTCAAGCCCGACACCGAGGAACGCTCCACCTATCTCTACCGCGCCTACACCAAGTGGTGCGAGGATAATCTGGAATCGCCTGTTCCGCAAAAGAAGTTCAGCCAGTTCCTGCTGAAAAATGCAGGGAAGTATGGCCTGACCTTCTCCAAGCACATCGAGGGAAAGTACCGCGGCTTCCGGGGCGTATGCGTCCACCCCGCCTTTGCTGCGGCATAAAACACACGAAAAGTGAAAATCTCCCGCCCCACGCGCCCCAAAGCAGTGGTTTTGACTTGTTATCGCTGTTTTCTTCGGGCGGATACACGCCGGCAACACGCCCTTCGGGGCGGGAGAGAAACCAGGATGCGCCCCAAGAGGGCGCGTGCATCCCAGCCATGCGCCCTGAAAAATCAACACAGAAAGGTACTTTTGTGTGGTTTGGGGCGCGTAGGGCGCGTAAATTCAAGTTCTCGCACTTTTTTGGGCTGCTGCTTCGGGTCAGGAGCGGCAGGCCCTTACATATTTACCGGCCCACAGGGTGCAGCTCAATCGGAGCTGCACCGGGTCTGAAGAAGTGCAAAGGAGACATGCCTATGACGAATGTCCGCAAAAATTCCGCCAAACTGACCCGTGAGGACTTGAAAATCGCGCCCGAATCCCCTACAATGAAATTGTCCGAAACCCCTGCCGTAGAACCTTCTGACCAGACCAGCAAAACCGTCCGACACACCCCGCTCGTTTACCGGGTGGAGGAGATCGCCCAACTGTTGGCGATCTCCAACCGTGCTGCGTACAATCTGTGCAACACCACGAAAGATTTCAAGGTGATCCGCCTCGGTACCAGCATCCGGGTAAGCAAGCAGAGCTTTGACGATTGGTTTGCAGCGGTCTGAGGGAGGGAACATCTATGGCATCTATTATGAAACGTGGCAACACGTATTCCGTCCGATACAACTACAAAGATCATGCTGGCAAGCCCTGCAAGGGCTGGGAAACCTTCAAGACCAAGGCCGAAGCGCAGGAGCGCAAGATCACGGTGGAGAAGGAGCTGCTGGACGGCACCTTCCTCGTGCCCGACACCATGACGGTCGAGGAGATGCTGTACAAGTGGATTCCCATTCAGTCCAGCAAACACAAGTGGTCTCCCAAGACCTACACCCAATCTGTGGCGATGGTGCAGAACCTCATCGTGCCGTATATCGGAAAGCGGAAGGTGCAAGACCTCCGCACCTACGACATTGAGCAGTTCTACGCCACCCTGAGCCAGACCCCCTGCGGGCAGTATGTGCACGGTGTGAAGCAGGAGCTGACGGAAAATCAGAAGAAGCGGCTGTTATCCAGCACGTCCATTCACGAAGTCCACACGCTCCTGAAGACCGCCTTTTCGTATGCCGTTGACTGGGATTTGATTCACAAATCGCCTACCCCTCGTGAAGCCCCCAAGGTCAACACCGAGGAGCGCACGATCTGGGATGAGCGCACCATGCTGGCAGCGTTGCAGACTATTGAGAACCCCGCCCTCCATCTGGCGGTGCATCTGAGCATGATTCTCTCCCTGCGAGAGGGTGAGATCCTCGGCTTGCAGCCGGGAGACCTCGACTTTGATGCAGCAGACGGACGGGGAACCATCTCGGTGAACAAAGCCCTGCAGCGTGCCGACAAGGTCGCCTTGTCCAAGATTGATCCCACCCAGATCTACCACACCTTCCCGGACAGACGGGAGGGGAGCAAGTCCTCGCTGATCCTCAAGCGGACCAAGACCAAAAAGTCCAACCGCATCCTGTACATGACCAAGCCTTTGAAAGAGGAGCTTCTGGCATGGCTGGAAAAGATGAAGCAGGACGAGCAGAGCGCCCCGGAAAAGTACAGCAACTGCGGTCAGCTGTTCCGCTTACCAGACGGCTTACCCATTGCCCCGGACGTTCTGACCAAGTGGTATCGCCAGTGGAGAGCGGAGCACACGGAGTTTGAGAAGATCGTGTTTCATGGTCTGCGACACTCCAGTGCCACCTATCAGCTGTTGCAGTCTGGCGGCGACTTCAAATCGGTGCAGGGCAACACAGGTCATGCAACTGCTACCGTCCTGATGGACACCTACGCTCACACGCAGGACAGGCCCCGGTTGGAGCTGGCAGAGAAGATCGAAGCCGACTTCTACCGGCAGGACACAGCAGGAGCAGTGCCGCAGGCGTCCCCGGAAAACAAAATGCCGGCGGCAACAAAAATCACAGGCAAAATGATCCTTGAAGCCATCCGGCAGATGGACGCAGAGGAACGCCGCGAGCTGACGCGGGTGCTCTTCGCATAAAAATTTCTTTTTTGTGCAGCGAAATACACGCTGTGCAAGCGATGCAAAGAGTTCATGGCTTTTTTGTAAAGTGTGCAGAAAGTGTGCAAGTGTGTGCAACCTCTGCCAGAAAAACAAAAAAGCCATGAAATCTTTCGATTTCACGGCATTTTCTGGTGCGATGGAAGGGACTCGAACCCCCGGCCTACTGATTCGTAGAGGGCCTTTATACGTTTTTTCACGTTTCTGGTCGTTGCCATTTATATAGATTCATCGTTGTTTTTGCTTTTCTTCGTGCACATTTGTTTCTCTTTGTTTCTGTAAAACAAGGCACTTTTAAGGCATTTTCCAGAGGGCATATAATCCTATAAAACGGACACCGTGAAGAAGGCAAAAAAGTTGACGGCTCACGAGGGCGGCAGAAACGCCCCTGTGAGCCGTCTTTCGTTATGCGTGGGTCTTTTCCTTGATACGACTAAAAACATCCGTTAGCGCGTCCGCTGCTGCCGCATCGCTGGAACGGATGAACCCGGCGTAAATATCTGTGGTGGTGCTGGTCTTTGCGTGGCCAAGTCTGCCCGAAACCGTTGTAACCGGCACATGAGCCGCTATCAGCAAGCTGGCGTTGGTGTGGCGCAGGCTGTGGAAGTGAACCGCCGGGAGATCATGGGTGGCCAGAAAGCCCGGGAACCAGCTTGTAACCGCATTGGGGTCGAACGGCTGACCGTTCCAGCGAGTGAACAGCAGGTCGTTGTCCACTGTCTTGCCGTTCTCGATCTCCACCCGGCGCACCCACTCGGAGCCAACCTTGAACCGTTCAGCCTTCTGGTGCTGGCGGTACTCGCGCAGCAGCTGTACACACTCCGGGCCTATCTTGATGCACCGCCGGGAGCGTTTTGTCTTGGGTGCTGTGAACACCGTGCCGCGCCCGGCGATGTTCTGCACTGTCCTGTTGATGGAGATCACACCCGCGTCAAGGTCAATGTCCGACCAGCGCAAGGCGCATATCTCGCCCCGGCGGGCACCTGTGAGCAAGGCCAGCTGTGTGATAACGCTGTACTGCGCTGGCGCGTCCTGCAGGGCTTCCAGCAGCTTTGCAACGTCCTCTTCCTGCAATGCTTCCACTTCGATTTCTGCCGCTTTGGGAGCTTCTGTGCGCCGACAGGGGTTTTCATCAATCAACTGCCACTTGACCGCCTTTTCAAACACACTGGACAAGAAGCGGTGATAGTGCAGCTGCGTGTTGCCGCCTAGCTTACCGCCCGCCCTGACCTTCTCGGTAAAGGCTTTGGACAGGGGCAGCCCGGCGGCATCGGCCACCTTCTCGGCGGTCTTATGGCTGACCGGCTTGCCGCTGCACAGCCCCCGCATGGTTTCCTCACCCACCCCTGCGTCCTCCCGGATCCTTGCCCGCTGGCCTTTCGGCAGCAGCCTCAGCAGCGCAGCCGTTGCCGTATAGGTGGAATCTTGACGCACTCCGCCCTCTGACAAGTTCGCATAGAACGCCATGAGGTGCGCCGGGCGTATCTGGTTGACCTTCATGTGACCCAAAGCCGCCGACACACGCGGCACCAGCTTTCTGTACTCGGTGGCCGTCTTTGGCTTCAGCTGGCGGTCTGCGTACTCGGTGAACCATCGCTCTATCAGGTCATCCAGCTTCATGGACGCATCCAGCGAAATGCCGCTGTGCACTTCCTGTTCAAAGGCATCTGCCTGACGCTGCAGTTCCTTTTCCAGCTTCTTCCCGGTCAAGCCCGGCGGTGGAGTGAAGGTGCGGTTTACCAGCACCTGACGGCCCTGCCGATCATAGCCGTTGGAGACCCGGATGCAGTAGGAGCAGGTGCCATCTTTCTTTGTGCGCTTTATGATTTTCGCCATACTGTTTTCCTCGCATCAGCATTTCTGCTTTACAGATTTTCTATATCCACCTCAACAGACAGTTCTTTCAGTTTTTCATGCTTCAGATGCTTCATATAGTCTTCGACCGCTCTTGATGCTCTGAACAGGCAAAGTTCCATATCTGATGAATCAGCACCTCTTAAATCCAATTCCGCCTCCCCTTTCAACAGTTCCTCTGCTTCATGCACCTGTTCTTCAGTTGCTTTCAAGTAAAGATAAATGCTATTTACAATTTGGTGCAAACAGCTTTCATCTGAAAGCATATCAGACAATATTTTCTTTTGACTTCTATCGTAACACTCAAACATTTCCGAATCTTTGAGCGCCAAAATCGCATTTTCCGTCAGTCCCGTATAATCAGCAACCGCCCTTAAATCTGTGTCTACTGTTTGGGCTTCCGTCAAACCCAACAGGTAATCCGCTGATACACCAAAATACTTGGCAAGCTTCGCAATAGAATCCCCTCGTGGGGTCTTATTTCCGTTTTGCCAATCTGACAGGACACCAAGCGACACATCCAAATCCTTTGCCACAGCCCGAAGATTCTGTCCTGTTTCTTTCTTTCTCTTTTCAATGATTTCTCTTAGTCTGTTTCCAAAATCTTCGTTTATATTTCGCTTTTCCTCTACTGCCACAGCTATTCGCCTCCGTTTGTTCCGTTTTAGAGAACTTTATTGACTTTTGTTCTCCAAAAGTTTATAATTACATCAACGAGAACAGCAACAAGGCTTGTTCACCCAAAATTATATCTTGTTGACGTTCTATTGTCAACGTCAACGAGAAGAAAGGTTGATATTATGTTAAAACAGGCGCAGTCAAACAAAGACATCCGGGAGGCCGCTGCATCGGCTGGCGTTTTTCTCTGGCAGGTTGCCGAGGCTATCGGTGTGACCGATGGAACTTTTTCCAGAAAACTCCGCCGGGAGCTTCCCGATGATGATAAGGCCGCAATCCTCCAAATCATTCAGCAGCTTAGTTCTTCGGCCAAGTCATAATCGCTTTCATTCATTGTATTGATGAATCAATTTCATCAATATTTATTGATGTGCAAAATCAGCAGCATTTATCCATAAATCAGGTGGGCATCCCTCTGTAAATCTATTGCAAAACAAGGTAATCCGTTGCAAAGCGTGACACTGGATATCACCAGATGACACCAGATGGATTTTGACGCAAAGGACTTCATTTCAACAATGGTTCATGGCATCAATTTTCAATCAGAATTTGGCGGTATTGCATTATTTTTCGATTTGTGCTTTACTGCTGACACGGCATCAAGAATCAACTTTCAAGTAACACCAAGGAGGTGCATCGAATGGGAGATTTAATCCGATACCCGGTCATGAAAACCGTGAAGGACGCTGCCGCCATCTACGGTCTACCGCCGACCTATATTCGGACCCTCTGCCGGACAGGCAAGATCCGGTACGTTGTGGCCGGTCACCGCTGGCTCGTGAATATGAACAGCTTGGCCCAGTATTTTGAGCGAGGTGACCCCATCCCGGCGGAACAGGGTGAAGCTGTGGGCGGTATCCGCCGGGTGGCCGGGAGGTAAGGACATGGCACAAAGCATCTTTTTCAGCCATGCAGCCGAACAGGAAGGGGTGATACGCTATCTCTGCCTATCTGACCAAAGACACCGAACGCCCGCCATTTCTTCTTTACCCCTCTTTTCTGCTTGACATGAGCGGGGATCTGAATCTGACAGATGCGCTCGTCTATGCAGCACTCTACAGCCGAACTACTCTTTCAGAGAAAAACGGTTGGATAGATGAAGATGGCCGCATCTACATCTTCTACTCCATCGAAAATCTGTCTGAGGATCTTCGCAAGGGGCAGACCGTCATAAAAGCGGCTTTGCGAAAGCTGACAGTGACAGGGTTGATTGAGACCAAGCGGAACTTTGGTGCTCCAAATACCATCTATGTGAAGCTGCCGAATGGTCGGAATACCGACCCACAGTCAGTCGGAAAACCGACCCATGAACAGTCGGAAAAGCGACCGACAGACAGTCGGAATACCGACCAACCATCAGTCGGATTTCCGACCACTAACTATAAGAGTGGAACTATAAGAGTTAACACTAAAGAGAGAACAAAGCCCGCTCGTCAAAAATATGGCTCTTACGGCAATGTTTTCTTGACCGCCGAGGAGTACCAAAAACTCCGCAAGGACATCCCGAATGTTGACAGCCTCATTGAGCAGTTGTCAACCTACATGGAGTCGAAAGGGAAACGCTATAATAACCATGCAGCCACCCTGCGCAACTGGGCTGCACGAGATAAAAGCCGACAGAAGCCGCCTCGTAGTGGTGGCCTACCTGATTACAGCTACAAGGACGGTGAAAGTTTATGAAAACCGAAACAGCAATCAACGCACTGATCCAGCGCAGCGGTGGAACACCACAGCCGGAAGACTACTTCGGCGCAGATGGTCTGCTGTACTGCGGAAAGTGTAACACCCCAAAGCAAGCCTTTTTTGAGGGGCACAAGCGAGTGCCGATTCTGGGAGACCGCCACCCGGTAGAATGTCAATGCCGCCGGGTGGAACGAGAGAAGCAGGAAGCAATCATCAACGAGCAGAAGCACCTCGGTCTGGTTCACCGCCTGAAATCGGATGGATTCTCTGATACTGAAATGTGCAACTGGACATTTGCGAACGATAACGGCCGCAACCTGCAGATGAAGCACGCCCACCGATACGTTGACAAGTGGGCAGAAGTACGTACCAAAAACATTGGCTTGCTTCTCTGGGGCGGTGTTGGCACGGGCAAGAGCTTCTTTGCCGGGTGCATTGCGAACGCTCTGATGGAGCAAGAGGTTTCCGTCAGAATGACCAACTTTGCCAGCATCTTGAACGACCTGAGCAACAGCTTTTCTGGTCGGAACGATATGGTGGACAGGCTGTGCAGCTATCCGCTGCTCATTATTGACGACTTCGGCATCGAGCGCGGCACTGAGTATGCGCTGGAGCAGGTCTATAACATCATTGACGCTCGCTACCGCAGCAAAAAGCCGCTGATCGTCACCACGAACCTGACCTTAACGGACTTAAAGAATCCACAGGACGTGGCTCACGCCCGCATTTATGACCGATTGCTGTCCATGTGCAGCCCCATCTGTTTTGCGGGTGAGAACCTACGGCAGCAAGCAGCAGCACAAAAAACGGCCAATATGCGCGCTCTGATGAAGTCGACTACCTGACAGAAAACGAAAATCGCCACGAAAAAACAGGAGGCACAGATGAATACCAACATTCATGTCAATGTGAACGAGATCCCGCCAGAAGTCGCAGAGCGAATCGGCTGCGTGTTTCTCGGATTCCACAAGCGGTTCCAACAGGATCCGAAGCTCATGGCCGAGTTGGAGGCATACCGAGCCGCACGCCATCAGAACTATAAAGGCAGCGAGAGCGAGGCAACCACATGAGCAATCCCAATTCCGGCACACCGCAGCAACCCGGCAACGCCCCGCCGCAGGGTATCACACAAGAGTATGTTGCACAGTTGGTCGTTGCCTTTATGCAGCTGTACGCTTGTATCCTCGCTCTGCCCGGCGGGTATGAGGCTCTGCAAGCCGCCCAAGAGATCATCACCTCGGACGCAAAACGGCCGGCAAACAGCATCGTCTTTCCGTTCCGGCAAACAAAGGGCAGACCATAGGGCAAAACAAAAGGCCGCCATGCAAGCAGCGAACTCGCAAGGCAGCCAAGCGGGAGCGATTGACAGACCACATCCCGCAGCCATTCTATCACACTCGGCAGCCCACCTCAAGCCCCGCGCCCCTCAAGGTACTGTGAACGGGCACCCTAGCCCTTAGCGGGCTCGTCGACCCCGAATCTCACTCAGTTAGAGTACGAAAATTTTAGCATTTCGTTACGCCATTCTAGTGCAATCTGTACACCATAATGCTAGGAGGCAAACTATGGACAACGATATTCGTATTCACCTTGATGAGATTTCACCGGAGGACACTGCCAGACTTGCACGAGGCTGTAAACGGTTATATCTCAAGATCATGGCTATGCCGGATGGCGAGGCCAAGCTGGACGCAGCATGGGCCGCCTACCAGCAGAGAAAGGAAGGGGGTGAGCCCCAAAAGGATTCTGACCGCACTCCCTGATAGAATTATGCCCCTCGCCGTTCTTGCCGCGGTGAGGGGCATAATTGCACCCGCCGGGTGCAGCACAATCGAATATGGCAAGAGAAAGGGATTTTATGGCTCGAAAAGAATGGGAGTTGCTGTTCAACCTGTCCGCCAAACAGAACAGCAACTTCTCCAGCACCTTCAAGGCTGCGCAGTCTGCTCTTGTGGAAACGCAGAACCGCATCCAGCAGCTGAACAAAGTGCAGTCCGACATAACTGCGTACCAGAAGCAACAGCAGGCCGTTGACTCCACCAAGCAGCGGCTGGCCGTGTTGCAGCAGCAGTACGACAACATCCAGAGAGAGATTCAGGAGACCGAGGGCTATTCCTCTGCGCTGGAAAACAAGCTGATTTCCAAGCAGGCGCAGATCGACAAGACTACGACCTCCCTGCATACCTATGAACAGCGGTTGGCTGCCACCGGGACCACCCTGCGGGAAGCTGGTGTGGACACTACACAGCTGACAGCAGAAACCACCCGGCTGGAAACCGAGGTCGATAAGCTGAAAGACCAGCAGATTGACCTCAAAAAGACCATGGACGAGGATGCAGAGGGCGCAACCGACTTCGGAAAGAAGTCAGTTGAAGCCATCGATGCTGTTGAATCTGTGCTCGCCACGGCTGGCATCGCAAAAGCCCTCGGCGAAATCAAAGACGCATACATGGACTGCATCAGCACCGCAGGCGATTTTGAAGCATCCATGAGCAACGTCGAAGCTTTGTCCGAGGCATCCGGCAATGAACTGGAAGCCCTGTCCGACAAGGCTAAGGAGATGGGCGCGACCACGAAATTCACCGCTGGTGAATCTGCGGACGCTCTATCTTACATGGCTCTGGCAGGCTGGAACACCCAGTCCATGCTGGAGGGCATCAGCCCGGTGCTGAATCTGGCTGCTGCCGCCAACATGGACTTGGCGCAGGCATCCGACATTGTTACCGACTACCTGACCGCTTTCGGCCTGAAAGCCTCGGACACCACACACTTTGTTGATGTGATGGCCTACGCTATGGCTCACTCCAACACGGATGTGATCCAGTTGGGCGAGGCATACAAGGCGTGTGCATCCACCGCCACCTCCCTCGGCTACTCTGTCGAGGAAACCACCGCAGTTCTGGCTACCATGGCCAATGCCGGTGTTAAGGGCGGCGAGGCTGGCACAGCCCTGAACGCCATCTTCACCCGCCTTGCCACCAACACGAAAAAGTGCGGTGACGAGCTGGCGAACTATGGCGTGAACATCTACGATGCACAGGGCAATATGCAGTCCCTGTCCAGCATCCTTACCGGGATTGCCGTGGTCTGGGGCGACCTGACCGACCAAGAGCAGGCCAACCTTGCCAAGACCATCGCTGGCACGAACCAGTATTCCAAGTTGCAAACCATCATGGCCGGGTGCAGCGAAGCCGCAGCCGAGGGCGGGCAGTCGTTCTCAGACTACACCGCTGCCCTGAACGACTGCGCCGGGTCTGCCGACAAAATGGCCGGCACCATGCTGGACAACATGAACGGCAGATTGGTTCTGATGCAGTCCGCAGCTGACGGCCTGAAAATCGCCATCGGCGAGGATTTAACCCCCGCCATGTCCGGTCTGTACGATGTTGGCGCGCAGGTTCTGGGCTGGATGCAGGGCTTTGTCGAGGAAAACCCCGGCGTGGTCAAGGGCATCGCCGCCGGGACGGTCACGCTGGGAGGTCTGGCCGGATCCATCACCGCCGTAAATGCTGCACTTAAGCTCAGCAAGGCGCTTGCACCTACTCTGACTACCGTTGTGCCTGTGTTGGGCACCGCTGCTCTGGCTGCCGGCGGTGTGGCAGCAGTCGTAGCTTTGCTTTCCTCTGCTGCTAACGATACAGTTCCCTCTGTGCAGGAACTGACAACCGCGGCTCATAACATGGGCAATGCCATGAAAGAGGCTGGCACAGACTATGACACCACCTTGTCCGGCATGGAGGCAACTGCCAGCGTTGCCGACCAGTACATCAGCAAGCTGGAGGCCATCGAGGCGGCTACTGGCGGCAACACCGCCGGGAACACCGAGTATCACGATACCCTTGCCCGCCTGTCTGCGCTGGTGCCCGGTCTGGCTGATGACATTGACCTTGAAACAGATTCCATCAAGGGCGGCACCGAAGCCCTGCGCCAGCACACAGATGCTTATGTAGCCGATGCAAAGGCGCAAGCCCGGCAGGACTATCTGAACACTCTGTATGAGAAATACCGGGACGTGCTAAGCGAAAGCGCAGAGAACGAGGTCAAGCTGAACGCTGCAAAAGCCAAGGTTGAGAAATCCAATGCCGGCATGGCTACCAGCTATGATAAGCTGCTTGCCATCCTCGGCATGACGGACGAGCAGTTTAAGCTGACCTATGGCACTGTTCAGGACATTCCTTGGCGTTCCATGGGCGAGGATGTGCAGCAGCTGCGCAGCGAATACCTCAGCTATTCGGCAGACCTTGTGACTGCCCGGAGAGAGGTAGAGAACTACACCGAGGCGATAGCACAGGATCAGGAAGCAGTAGACGCTGCCCAGACCGAGTATCAGGAAGCAGCGACCGCAATCAACGGCATGGCAGATGCACAGGATTCTGCCGCAGACAGTGCTGAAGATGTTGCCAACGCCCTGTCTGCTGCCCAAGATAATATTCAGGGCATCATCTCGGCCTATAACGAGGCCTACGATGCAGCTTTGAAGAGCGTCAGCGGACAGTATGACCTGTGGGATACTGCTGAAAAAATCGTTGCCACCTCTGCATCCAGCATCAACTCCGCACTGGAGAGCCAGATCACCTACTGGGACAGCTACAACCAGAATCTTGAGAGCCTGAATGCCCGCGCCGCTGACATTGACGGTCTGAGTGCCGTAATTGCCAGCTTTGCCGATGGCAGCAAGGATTCTGTAAACGCCATTGCCGGCATGGCATCGGCCTCTGACGCTGACCTTGCCAAGATGGTTCAGAACTATCAGGAACTGCAGGAGGCGCAGAAAACTACCAGCGAGAGCATGGCCGACCTCGAAACCGGCATGAGTAATGCCATGGACGAGATTGCGCAGAACGTGGCCGACAGCGTGGCAGACATGAACCTCAGCGACGAAGCCAAGGAAAGCGCTCAAGCCACCATTCAGGGTTTTGTGGATGGCGCAGAGGGGATGCTCCCCCGTGTTCAGAGCGTATTCTTCAAAATCGCCTCCGCTGCTTCCACCGCACTGGCAGGAGCAGGCGGTAGCTACAGCAGCAACATCCCTGGCTATGCAGTCGGCACGGAATCCGCTGCGCCCGGCTTTGCCATCGTCGGCGAGAAAGGCCCGGAGCTGGTCTACTTCAACGGCGGCGAAACCGTGCTGACTGCGCCGGAGACCCGTGCAGCGTTCGATGAAGCGCAGAAGTTTACGCAAATCGTCAGCAAAAACGCCCTTGACTTTGCAGCCATTCAGCAAGCCGCCGGGTTGTCCGAGGATTCCATGCAGACGCTCTGCCATGACTGGACAGTGTACAACGAGTATGAAGCACTCACCGCGAACACCGCTGCCCCGGCGGAAGTTGTGCCGGCATCCAGCTTCACACCTTCCGACTTCACACCTTCCGAGGGCAGTCCGATCTCCATCAACTTCGCCCCGGTCTACAACTTCTCTGGCGTGTCTGACACACAACAGTTTGAAAGCCTCTTAACTTCCCACGATAACGATATGCGGGAGTACATCCTCGACGTTGTCGAAGAAGCGGAGCACGATAAATTCCGCAGAGCATACGCATGATGTGCCTTGCATTCGCAAGCAGTGCGCCGTGGTACCACCATAGGCGCTGCAAGCAGTGTCTTTGTATGTACAAAGCCCCTTGCCTTGCAAGGACTTGTTGGGCAGCATCCCAAACCCTTTGACCGTGCAGCACCCGCCGGGAGCTGCACTTCAGCCACACGATTCTGTTGACCTCAACAAAATCGCTGCATGACAAAGCCCCCAGACCACGACAGCGCGTGTCTGAGGGCTTTGCTTCTTTCTGTGGGTGTTTTCCTTGCCGTGGCTCTACCCGCGCTTTGACAGCCCCGGCGGGCGGTTCCTGCATGGTGCAAAAACAAAAGGCCGCTGCATCTCTGCAACGACCTATTGCCAGGCGGGGTGACGCTTCCCGCATCTCCAAACAAAGGGTGACGGCTGCCTGTTCCGTCCTCTGGCGGATTAAGTATCTGCTTCTTCCGGTTCACTTGGAAGATTCAACAACGCCTTCCAGTTTACTGGGAAGCCCATTCGGGACGGCTCCGCCGCCGGGTACTTCTTGAACAGCTTTTCCATTGCGCGGATGAGGTTAAATTTTTCGGCATCCGGCAGCAGCTCAAAGATTGCATAGAAGTACGCAAACGGAGAGCTGTTATCCACATGTGCACGGCGCATAACCAACGGCAGCTTGACCGCCGGGCTGAGTCTGGTGCGGTTATAGAAACGACCACCATGAGCGGCGATATTCCGAGCCACAACAGCACACTGCAGATAGTTTTCAATATAAATCGACTTGCGGCCGTAATACTCCTGTGCAATGCCCTCGCGGTCTGCTTCCAGCATGTTCTTATAAAACAGCGAGAGTGTGCCGAATGTCATTTCCTCAACAGCTACCCAAAGCGGATACACGCCCCGCTTATCTCTTTTGTGATGGACAATGAACGGCTCATCTGAGCGAGAAATTTCACGGTTCAGAGTGCTCAGAAATACGGCGTGATACTGTTCGCTTTCAAAGTTCTGGTTATTCAGGTAGCCAATGGGGCCATGCTGCCGAGCATGATAGTAGGCGATGTACGCTCTGGCCACAGTTTCAACGACTGCACCATACTTGAAAATGATGCTCCTGAACTCTTGGTCAAAGTCGTAAAGAGCCACCATATCCTGAAGCGTGACCTCTGGAAAGAATCGGTCATTCTCTCGCAGCGTCAGCGAGTACGCACTGAACCGATAATAGTTCATCCGCTTCAAGACATCGCGGGCATAGACATCATCTGTGATGATAAGCCCTCTTTCACGAAGCAGCGCGATTTGTTCATCATAGCTCTTGAACGGTTTTGTTTGGTCTGTTGTTGGCATGGTTTCACTTCCAATGTCTTATAAACAAAAAAATACCCGACCTAATGCGCATCGTTGAGAGGCCGGTCGGGTTTCATTGATGGCATTATACCCGATGGGCGGGCCTTTGTCAAGCCCCAAAATAAAGTGCAGAACGATTCAACGACAAAAAATCGTCATTTCCCGGTAGCTTCATCAGGTTCGCTGAGAATCTTTTTGAAAAGTTCTTCTGTTGAGCCTGTGAAATGCTCACCGCCGCCGTTGTCCAGTTCCTTGATGGCTGCTATTGTTTCAGCGTTCGGAATCTCATCGGCCACATACTCCAGCAGATCACCCGGCTGGCAGTCGAGCAAGCGGCAAACCGTGTTCAGCGCAGCCCATGAAATCAATTCACCCTTTCGCAGTTGCTGAACATAGGACTGCCCCAGCAGCTTTTCTGCTCGGATTCTGGTTGATGGATACCCAGCCGCTTTCAGCAATGCCAAAACATCAGCCTTATACTGTATCGCCATGTGCTTTCACTCCTTTCTATCCCTTTCTATTATATCCAGAAGCTGCACTAGAATCAAGTTCAAATATACACAGTAACAGCACTTGATATTCGTGCATTTCGTCAATAGAATGCACGAGATATTAGTGCTATAATATAGACACAGCAAGGGAAGCACGACCGGAAGGCAAGGGGCGAAGGATGTACCGGGAGCGCAAGAGCAGAACGCCAGCTAAGACAGTAACCCACTTCCTGATAAGCTGTATAAAAGAAAATGGCCCGGCGACCGCTACCAACGAACCACCGAGCCAAACCCACAACAGGGTCAAGCCCATTATACAGGAGCTGACCCGCAAAGTAAAGCGAGGACAGTATGAAGAAGTACAATCTCTCCGAGATTATGCACAAGGCGTGGAAGCTGTACCGCAAGGGTGTGAGCAGCTTTGCCGAAGCACTGCACCGGGCATGGAACAGCGCAAAGGCTGCTCCGGTCAACGCCCAGCGCATCGAGGAAGCCCAGCAGGCCGCCGGGATCACCGAGCCCGTGAACACCTGGGCAGGCTGGAAAGCCGCCGGGTACATGGTGGAGCATGGTGCAAAGGCTCTGTTTCAGGCGGTGCTGATCCACAGCAGCAGGGGAGACGGCCAGACCTACCGGGCATCGTTCTTCGGTGCATCGCAGGTGCAGCCGCTGGAAGCCCTGTAACACGAGCAGAGACCCCCGGCGGGAAGATGGAAGCCCGCCGGGAATGATGGGAGGATATGACCATGAAGTTGGAGAAGAAAATCAGCTTGCACGCCTTTGAGGTGGAGTACATCGACCAGCGGGAAGCAAAGCCCCGCACCCTGCACAGGGAAAGCATCGTGCTGGATGGTGGCCGGATGAACACGCTCGACCACCTGAACCAGACCCCGCAGAGCTGGATCCGGCAGCAGTACGCCCAGCAGGGCTACACCGTGGCAGCGATCCACAAGGGCGAGAGCCTGACCGCCAAGGTTGACACCGGCTTTCTGTGGAAGCTGGCCGCACTGGATGCAGCCGCAGCAAAGGCCGGCAAGAGCGTGGCCAAGCTGCTGGAAGGGGGTGCAGCGGTATGACCGCAGCCAAGTGGCAAGAAGTCCTCTGCCGTGTCCGCAGCCTGTCAGCTGCCGACAAAGACCGCCTGTTGACCTATCTCCATGCGCTGCACGATGCAGCGCAGCAGCCCCAGAGAGTGGAAGCCATGCCGAACACGCCCAAGGTACTGTAAAGCCCCCGCCGGGCTGGCAGCGGGCTTTACAAGCCCTATCTTTACCCAGTCAGCCGAGAAAATTTCCGGCACTTTAATTGAATTATGAAAGCGAGGTACACTATGCAGCACTCTGATTGCACCCCCAGAATTCCCACCGTTACCGCAGAAGAAGCCGTGAAAATGTCGTGGCTGTGGAGTTCGTCCCAGACCCTCAAGGAAGTGAGTCAGCTTTTCAACGCCATTACAGAAGTCCCCAATGAATTTGGCCTAACAGGCGCATATCGCTTCATGGGGCTTATCACCGCCCTTTGGAACGCTGGCAGGGTGCAGGGCATCCGGGAAGAACGCGCCCGGCGGAAGCGCAAGGCACAGACCATCGAACAGTGACAGAAACACCCTCTGACAACCCACAAACGGCCGCAGAGGGTGTTTTTCATCGTTCTATGATAGATTCTTGGTTTCTTCTGTGGTAAAATAGGCGCAGTCGAATTGATGAAAGGGGAAACAATGACACTCACAGAGATCGCTCGCTACTTCCACCTGAATGAGACCATCCAAAAGAACCGTGAGGCTTTGAAGTTCCTGCGCGAACAAGCCGAACCCGCTGCACCCTCACTGAACGGTATGCCCCACGCATCCGGCGTGAAAGACAGCACCGGGAGGCTGGCCGTTGAGATCGCCGACATGGATGCACGAATCACCTACCTTGAGGAACAGGCTGAACAGGAGCGAGATAAGGCCGTTGCCTTTTGCTCCACGATTCAGGACGCACGCCTGTATCTGATTTTCCGTCTGCGCTTTGTCCGCTGCCTGACATGGGCAGAGGTTGCGGACCTCTTGGGGGACTACTACACCGAGGAGGGTGTCTGCCGCATGGCCTACAACTACCTTGCCAAGACTGAAAAAGAGAAGCCCACCGCCCAGAGTGCATGACCCACGATAGAGCCACAGCACCCACAGACAGCACGAAAGCCCGCCCGGCTACACACCGGACAGGCTTTTTCTTCGCCCCAAACAGGCGATGAACAGGCGAAAACACCCGCCCCGCCGGGCATCCAGCGCAAGGCACGCTGTAAGGCACTCCGGCAAGGCATTTTTTGAGCAATAAGGCACAAACAAGGCACATTCCAGCCATTTTGACAGCTATATAAAGCAAGAAATCCCACGATTTACACCGTATTTTCAACGGTCAATCGTGGGATTTTACTTGGTGCGATGGAAGGGACTCGAACCCCCGGCCTACTGATTCGTAGCGCACGCCGGGCGATTCCCTCAATTTTTGGAAGTTACGTTTCAACGTTGTTTCTTTGCGATATATCGCAGGTTTTGAACTTCGAGTTTCTGCACCCTTTGTCCGATTTTGCAACGATTTGCACCCTTTGCACGTTTTGAAACCGTGCAAAAACCGTGCAGAAACCGTGCACTTACTCCCGGACAAACTAAAAACCACTTCATCCGACAACGACTTGACGGCATTGGTTCGAGTGACCGCACACCAAAAATCAAGTCTTGGAGGATACTATTATGAC
>OGIM01000264.1_pt1 | contig 20908 bp, 13 predicted proteins | sample 1571801 | NCBI WGS metagenome assembly OGIM01 (sample SAMEA2582106, study PRJEB24529) | metagenome | biome: Human gut stool | place: China | collected 2011
ACGGGCCGCTTCGTCTTATCCCGGTCGCCGCCGCAGCCGCACAGCACGAAGAGCTGTTGTCCCGGGCGGCGGATCTCCTCGACGGTCTGGAGCACTTTTTCCAGAGCGTCGGGCGTATGGGCGTAATCGACGATCGCCGTGGTGCCGTCGGCGGCCCGTACGAATTCGAAGCGTCCGCTTACGGGATGCAGCGTGCTCATGATTTGGAGCACCTCTTCGCGGTCGGCGCCCAGCAGCAGGGCCGCAGCATAGACGCTCAGCAGGTTGTAGGCGTTGAAGCGGCCGAGGAAATGGACCCATACTTCGCGTCCGTCGATGCGCAGTTCCATGCCGTCGGGGTGCGTCTCGAGAATTTTGCATCGGAAGTCGGCCATCAATTGCAGCGACAGGGTCTTGACCGTCGCCCGCGTGTTTTGCACCATGACCCGGCCGTTGCGGTCGTCGATGTTCACCAGCGCGAAAGCCTCCTTCGGGAGATTGTCGAAGAAGAGTTTCTTGGCGCGGATGTACTCGGCGAAAGTCTTGTGGTAGTCCAGGTGGTCATGGGTGATGTTCGAGAAGATGCCGCCCGTGAAATGCAGTCCCCGGATGCGCTCCTGCACGATGGCGTGCGAGGAGACCTCCATGAAGCAGTATTCGCACCCGGCTTCGACCATGCGGGCCATCATCTCGTTCAGGCGGATGGCGTCGGGGGTGGTGTGGGTCGATTCGATGCGTTCGGTGTCGATGCAGTAAACGACCGTCGAGATCAGGCCGACCTTGTAGCCCAACCCCCGGAAGAGGTCGTAGAGCAGGGTGACGGTGGTGGTTTTGCCGTTGGTGCCCGTGATACCGACCAGTTTGAGCTGACGGCTCGGGTCGCCGTAGAATGCGGCGGCCATGTCGGCCATCGCGGCGTTGGTATCCGCTACGACGACGTAGCAGACCGACGGGGTGAGGTGTTCGGGCAGCCGCTGGCAGACAACGGCGACCGCTCCGGCGGCGACGGCCGCGTCGATGTAGGCGTGCCCGTCGCTTTGGGTGCCGCTCACGGCGAAGAAGCAGTCCCCGGGAGCGATGCGGCGGGAGTCATACGCCAGTCTGCTCACACGTGTATCGGAGTTGCCTTCCACGCGGAGCACCTGTGTCGCCTTGATTAATTCTTGAATTTGTTTCATCTCTTTATTTGAGTGTTATGGTTACGGCTCCCCCGCGCGAGATCCGCGTGCCGGGAGCGATGCTTTGGTATTGGACGGAGCCTCGTCCCGAGAAGGAAACTCTGAGGCCCCGGCTTTCGAGCAGGAACAGGGCGTCTTTGAGTCCCATGCCTACGACGTTGGGCATCGTTTGGTCGTCCTGTGCGAGCGTCGAGATCGTGACGTTCGAGAGGGAGTCGATCCGTACCGTTCCCCAGCCTTTGCGGTCTTCGAACGAGGTGCGGGGCGAGAATTTGTCGGCGATGCGGCGGATTTGGGCGATGTCGCCGCCTTTGATTCGCCGGGGATAGTGTTTTTCCCCTGAATTTTCCGGCGAGAGAGCCCAGTCGTGCTCCCGGTTGTAGAGGTAGGTGACGACCTTCTTGACCACCGGACCCGAGAGCGGGCCGCCGTAATAGGATTTGCCGGCCTGCCGCTTGGTGTGGATCGTCGTGAGCACCGTGTAGCGAGGGTTGTGAGCCGGGAAGTAGGCGACCATGCTGCCGATGTAGTAGCCGTCGCGGTAGCCGATCTTGTCGTCGGCGTATTGGGCCGTACCGGTCTTGGCCGCTACGGTGTAGAGGGTCGTGTCGCGGAAAAATCCAGCACCCGTACCTTCCGTGCCGACGCTTTCGAGAAGTTTGCGGACCTCGCGCAGCGTGCGTTCGGAGCATATCTTGTCCACGAGCGTTCGGGCCTTGAAATGTTCGACCACGTCGTCGCCCCGGCGCAGCTCCCGAACCAGGATCGGAGAGATCATTTTGCCGTCGTTGGCAATGGTGTTGTAGAGGGTGATGACCTGGATCGGGGAGAGTTTGATACGATAGCCGAACGAGCGGCGTACGAGCATACTGTTGGGGTCGGGCACCTCCTTCCAATCCTGAAAGAGCGGTTTTTTCTCGCCGAAAGCCTCCAGTCCGACGGTTTGGTCGAGGTGCAGCTTTTTCATGAAGTCGCTGTAACGCTCCTTGTTGTCGGCATAACGCTCCCAGATCGCCTTGGCGAAATAGACGTTCGACGACTGGGCGACCGCCGTGCGGAAATCCATGTCGTTGAATCCGGCGTGCGAATCCTGCACCCGGATGCCGCCGACCTTCACCACACGTCCGTTGCCCGTGTCGTAGGTCTGGTCCAGCGGCATATCCGCGTCGTCCAGCAACAGCAGCATCGAAGCCAGCTTGAAGGTCGAGCCCGGCTCCGTGTTACGCCCGATGGCGTAGTTCTCCCGCTCGGCGTATCCGCCGCCGGGGGTGCGGCCCAGATTCACGAGGGCGAGGATTTCGCCCGTGCGGACCTCCATCACGATCGTGGTACCCCAGATGGCGTTCTGGGCTTCGAGCTGTTCGCGCAGGTAACGGTTCGCCACGTCCTGCACATCGAGATCGAGCGTCGTGACCACGTCCAGTCCGTCGATCGGGTCGATGTTGTCGCCGTCCACGACGCGGCCGTAAAAACCCCGGGCGATGCGTTGGCGCGTGGCCCGACCGTCGCGGCCGGCCAACTCTTCGCGATAGACGGCCTCGATGCCGTAGTTGCCTCGGTCGCCGGTCAGTCCGATCGTGCGGCGCCCCAGTTCGCCCTGCGGATAGATGCGTTCGTCGCTTTCACGCAGGTTGTAAACCATGCCCATGTTCCAGTTCAGGAGCGGGTATTTGCGCAGGGTTTCCCATTCGGTGTAGTCGATGTCGCGGGGAAAGATTTGGACGGGAGTGTGGTCGCGCAGGGTATCGTAGAGTTTTTTCGGCACGAATTCCCGGTCCAAAATCCGGTCGATCCAGCGGGCGATGCGTCCTTCGGAGCGGGGAACGAGGGTGTCCTTGCGGTATTTTACCTGGTAGTGTTTGGCATGCTGCGTGCGGAACATGCGACGGTATTCGGCTGCGGATCTGTCGCCGAAATAGGCGGCAAGTAGTTTGGACAGCGAGTCGCTCTGTTCGTGGAACGTACGCACGGAGTCGAGCCCCGGGCTGCCGAAATCGAATTCGACGCGGTAGCGGAAGATCGAGGTGGCCAGCGGATCTCCGTCCCGCGTGAGGATGTTGCCCCGCTGGGCCGGGATGATCTGTTCGGTGAAGATGCGTCCGGCGAGCCGTTCGGCATTGTAGGCGACCTCCGAGCTGAAGAGCTGCACCCATACCAGACGTGCGAAGATGAGCAGTCCCGCCAGGATGAAGAGGATGTAGAGCAACCTCACCCGCAGCAGGATGTCGCTTTTGATGCGCGATTTTTCCGGTTTCATCTTGCTCATCAGTCGTCGAGAATTTCACCCGGAACGACCGGGTCGTACAAGTCGATGCCCCGTCGGCGCAGCTCTTCGAGGATGGCCGAGTGGGTCGTATGGCGGAAACGCTGCTCCTGAAGGCGCGTCGAGCGCTCGCGCAGCATCTGGACCTCGCGGTAAAGCCGCGAGTATTTCATGTCGAGGTGCAGCGCCGTGAACATTACGAAGATGCTGACGAAAAACATCGCGGCGATGCAAATCATGTAACGATAGTATTCCGAGGCTCCTTTCCGAACCAGAATATTGCCCGAAAAGAGGAGCCAGAAGATGTTCGAGCGGCGGCGCTCCTCCTTGCGCTGCTCCTCCTGCCGGGCCTCCTCTTCGGCCTGCTCCCGCTCCCGGTCGGCACGAATTTCCTCGTCGGCTTCGCCGCTCTGCACGCGCAGCACTTCGCGCCGGATGCGGCGGGCGAGCTCTTCCTCCCGCTCCCGGGCGGCACGCTCCTCGTCGGTGACGGGGTCGAATTCGTGGTCGTTGTATTTCATGTCGGTCGGAAACGGTTATTGGCGTACGATTTTGGCAGCGGCTCGCAGTTTGGCCGAGCGCGAACGCGGGTTGCGGACGAGCTCTTCCGAGGAGGGAGTGACGGCCTTGCGCGTAATGATTTCGAACGGCGTTTCGGGCTTGCCGAAGAAATCCTTTTCGATGCGCCCCTCGAAATTGCCGCTGCGCAGGAAATTCTTTACCAGCCGGTCTTCGAGCGAGTGGTAGGAGATCACTACCAGCCGTCCGCCGGGGCGCAGCACCTTGAGGCTCTGTTCCAGCGCCATTTTGAGCGCTTCCATTTCTCCGTTTACTTCGATGCGCAGGGCCTGGAACAGCTTGGTCAGGAATTTCGATTCGTCCTTTTTCGGGGTACAGGGCGCTACGGCCGCAACCAGGTCTGCGGTGGTCAGGATCGGCTGCGCGGTCCGTGCGCGGACGATGGAGGCGGCGACTTTCCAGGGGGTGTCGATTTCGCCCCAATCGCCCAGGATGCGGGTCAGGGCGTCGGCGTCGAGCGTGTTCACCAGGTCGGCCGCCGTGCCTCCTCCGCGCTGATTCATCCGCATGTCGAGCGGTGCTGAACCCCGGAACGAGAATCCCCGTTCGACGGCATCGAAATGGTGGGACGACACGCCCAGGTCGGCCAGGATACCATCGACCCGGGTTACTCCGTGCAGCCGCAGGGCGCCCCGCATGAAGCGGAAGTTGCTTTCGACGTAATGGAAGCGGCTGTCTTCCGGGCAGTTGTCCCGGGTATCCCGATCCTGATCGAAGGCGTAAAGACGTCCCCGGTCGCCCAGTGCCGACAGGATGCGGCGCGAATGTCCGCCACCGCCGAAGGTGAGATCGACATAGGTTCCTGCAGGATCGATGTCGAGCAGTCGGACGGACTCTTCGAGCAGGACGGGCGTATGATAGACGGAGGTCATTTGGCTTCGATATATATTTAGGGTGTAAAGTTAGACAATTTGCAGGGAAAAATCGTTATCTTTACCGAAGAAAAAACGGTTGAGAACGGTCGTACTCCGGAAGGCCGGGGTGTCCCGCTTCCGGGATCTCCCTGTACCGATGCGGAGTTTCGATTGGAAATCCGAGCGTAGGTGCGATAGGTGCAAATCGGGCGTCGTACGACTTTCGACCGATAATTAAAAGGGTTACGTTATGCCGAAAATAGATGTCGATGCCGTGCTTGCGGCAAAGGCTCCCCGGATCGCCCGATGGGTGCCGGGATTCGTTATCCGCTGGCTCAAGCGCACGATCCATCAGGACGAAATCAACTATATTCTGGATGAGTATTCCGCGCTTCCTCCTCAGCAGTTTATCCAGGCTTGTTTTAAGTTCTGGGGAGTGACCTATTCGGTCGAAGGGCTCGAAAATCTCGATCCGAAGGGACGGTATCTCTTTGCGTCGAACCATCCTTTCGGGGGAATGGACGGTATGATGCTGGCCGACGAGCTGGTCGGATATTTCGGCGATGCGCGGGTGATCGTGAACGATTTGCTGATGCACGTCGAGCCGCTGCGACCGCTCTGGATTCCGGTGAACAAGCACGGTTCGCAATGCGGGGAATACCTGCGCAGGTTCGACGAAGCTTTCGCAAGCGACTGTCCGATTCTGACCTTCCCGGCCGGGCTTTGTTCGCGCCGTCGGCAGGGGGTGGTGTCCGATTTGCCGTGGCGTTCGAATTTCGTCAAGCGGGCGGCGGCGTCCGGGCGCCGGATCGTGCCGGTTTTCGTCGAGGGCGAACTATCCGATTTCTTTTACCGCCTTTCCAATTTTCGGACGAAGATAGGTATCCGGTTCAATATCGAGATGCTCTATCTGCCCGACGAGATGTTTTCGCAGAAGGGAAAACATTTCCGGATACTGGTCGGGGAGCCTGTTTCGACGGACGAGCTGGTCGAATGCGGATCGTGGCAGCAGCGGGCGGATTACGTACGCGAAAAGGCGTATTCTTTGGAAAAAAAGTTGCGTGCCGAAGCAAAACACGGATAAATTGTTTAGTTTTGCTCTAAATTTAACAGCATGGAACCCATCATAGAGCCTGTAAGCCGAAGTCTGTTGCTCGCGGAATTGACCCCTGAACGCAAGGTCCGAAATACGAACAAGGCTTCGAATGAAATCTATATTTTCGATGCCGCCGAATGCCCGTCCCTGCTGCGGGAGATCGGACGCCTGCGGGAGGTCGCCTTCCGGTCGGCGGGGGGCGGAACGGGGCTCGCCGTGGATATAGACGAGGAGGATCTCGCCGGCGACGGTTATTACCAGTTGATCGTCTGGGACCCTGCGGAGCAGGAGATCGTGGGCGGTTATCGCTTTATCGTCTGCACGTCGGAAAATCCCCGGCATCTTTCCACTGAACATTATTTCACCTTCAGCGACAAATTCCGCAAGGAATACCTGCCCTATACCATCGAACTGGGGCGTTCGTTCGTACAGCCTTCCTATCAGTCGCGCGGCAATTCGAAGAGTATCTATGCGCTGGACAACCTCTGGGACGGTTTGGGGGCGCTTGTGGTGCTGAATCCCAAGGTGAAATACCTTTTCGGCAAGGTGACGATGTACGCTTCGTACAAGGCTATGGCACGCAATGCCCTGATCTGGTTCCTGCGCCGTTATTTTCCCGATCCCGATCATCTGGTGGCGGGTAAAAATCCCGTGCAGCTCGATTTGGACGATCCCTATTACGAGCATTTTTTCACGGGCAAGACCTATGAGGAGAATTACCGTATCCTGATCCAGCGCATCCGCGAGTTCAACGAGAACATTCCTCCGCTGATCAATGCCTATATGAATCTCTCGCCTACGATGCGGGTGTTCGATACGGTAATCAACACCGATTTCGGCGGTGTGGAGGAGACGGGTATTCTGCTGACCATTCCGGACATTTATCCCGAGAAAAAACAGCGTTATATGCGTTGGCAGGGGTGGCGTGAAAACCTCAAGCAGCGCCGGGAACATTTCCGCCTCCGCCTGCAGGAGCATCTCTCGCGTATCGGGAAAAGATGGGAAGTGTAGTCGAGCCGGATTTTCCCGGGTCGGATGTCTTATTTTGATAAAATTACGCCTTTTCGGTGTAATTTTTTTGTTTATGGATGCGGAATTTCTCGAAAAATTGTAATTTTATAGAGAAAAGAGAAGTTTGTATGCGTACAAGATTGGTAGTGTCTTTTTTTATCTGTTTTTTGCTGCAGGCATGCTCCGGAGCTTCGACGACGAAGACGAATGGAGTGTCGAACATATCGGGAAACGATCAGGCCGGATGTATCGCCTTGGATACGATCGGCATCGATGGTGCGGTCGAGAAGTTCGTATGGAACGAAGAGGATGGAATCGGCTTCTTAATTCAGGATAATAGCTATTTGGACTTTATTAAATCGTCTTTCACATCGAGGCCGGTGTTTGCTATGCAGGCTGCTGACGGTCGAATAACCTATTCGACGGAGGATTTGATGAAAGAGATGTGGCCGAAAGAGCGGATCGAGGATCCTGTTTCGGTCGTAGCTTGGCGACCGTATGGATTTGCGTTACAAGAGGACGGGAGTTTTTTTCTTCCGGTCGGTGTGGCGCAGTATGATGAGAAGGGGTGCCGGAGCGTGCCTATGCTCGGCCGGTACCGGGGAAATCTGGCTGAAATGACACTCGATTTCGAAAATATGTTCTCCGCTGTGGAGTTGCGATTGAGGAAAGACAGCTTCGCTCTCGAACCGATTAAGGTGAAACAAGTTATTTTGCAGGGAAACGACGGTGAAATTCTGGCAGGATCGATCAAGGTGGTAGCCAGTAGGCAGGAGCTGCCCGACAGTGTGTGCGAAGAGAGGAAAGTCAGTCCTTGCGTCGTATTGGATTGCGGATCGGGGGGGGAGCTGACGGAAGAATCGACCTCTTTTTATCTGCCTGTACTGCCTGTGGAGTTTCGCCGAGGGTATTCGTTAACGGTCGTGACGGATCGTGACAGCGGGAATATGTTCAGGATTCAATGCGGTGGCAAATTCCCCGTAAGATTGAAAAAAGGTCGGATATACCGTGCGGCGGATACGATTGTTCGCCCGGCGTATCTGCAATACATGATTCCCGATCCCAATTTCCGGGCTTATCTTTTGGAACAGGGGTATATCGAAGAGATCGGCGAAAACGGGAGCCGGGTCGTAGTAACACCTGCCGGTCGGGCTGCGACGAAGATAGATTGTTCGAGGCGGGGTATCGCTTCCTTAGCAGGAATCGAGTATTTCCCGCTGTTGGAGGAGTTGAATTGCTGTATGAATATGATATCGACGTTGGATTTGACGCAGAATCCTCGTTTGGTAAAGTTGGATTGTTCGGGAAATTGTCTTAAATCCTTGGATGTAAGCCATAATTCGGTGCTAATGGAGTTACGGTGCATGTTGAATGAGCTGGTGGCATTGGAAACGGATCGGAATCCGAAGCTGACTGTTTTGCATTGTGCATTTAATCGCTCGTTGAAAGCGTTGGATGTGACTGGTAATCCCCTGTTGAAAGAGTTGGTGTGCACGGAAAACAGTCTGTCGAGTTTGGATGTGTCGCATAATTTGGAACTGAAAAAACTTATGTGCGGAAATGGTTTTGTCAAAAAGAACCGTTTGGAAACCCTGGATGTTAGTAAAAATACCAAACTCGACACGTTGGAATGCTCGGGCTGTTGGCTGAAAACCTTGGATGTCAGTCGGAACCGGGATTTGATATATTTGAATTGCAGTAGAAATGAATTGGAGCGTCTGAATCTCGGCGCTGTTCCGAATTTGAAGGAATTGGATTGTCCCATGAATAAATTGAGCCGACTGGACGTATCTCGTTGCAAGGCTCTGACATGGATTTCGTGCGACAGGAACTCGCTCTCCTCGTTAGATGTATCCCACAACCGGTCGTTAAATTGGCTGTCGTGTGGTGAAAATTTGCTTACTACGTTGGATGTGTCGCATAATTCGGTGTTGGAAACGTTGTGGTGTAATGACAACCAATTGACTACGTTGGATCTTTCGGGAAATCCGATTTTGAGAAAGCTGTATTGTTGCAATAACCGGTTGTCCTCTTTGGACTTGAGTAAAAATAAATTCTTGGAACCGAGGAATGTGTCCGATCACGGGAACTGTTTCCCGGAGGAAGAGGGTTCGATTGTGGTTAATTCCTGCTGTTTCTGAAAAATGAAAAAGGGGCTGTCTAACAGTTTTAGACAGCCCCTTTCGTTGCTTTTTGGTTTTACCGCGACGCGGCGATATTCGAGCTGTGCATGCCCCGGGAATCGCGGGCCCAGTCGTCCCTGGCGCGGAGTACCTGTTCGATGATGTCGCGCACGCAGCCGTGCCCGCCCGCGAACTCCGAAACGTAGCGCGAGGCTTCGATCACCTCGGACGCGGCATCCGAGGGACAGACGGGGATTCCGACTGCTTTCATACACTCCAGGTCCGGGATGTCGTCGCCCATGTAGATAACGTTCGCCGGATCGAGTCCGTGGCGTGCGAAGAAATCCTGCATGGCCGATATTTTGTCCATGCAGTCCAGGTAAACATCTGTGAGTCCCAGCATTTTGAGCCGGTGGTCGAGCGTTGCGCCCCGTCCGCCCGTGATGATGCACACTTTGTAACCCATACGGAGCGCATAGACGATGGCATAGCCGTCCTTGGCATAGTATTTTCGGATGAAATCCCCATCGACCAGGGGCATGATTCCCCCGTCGGTCATTACGCCGTCCACGTCGAAAATGAACGCTTCGGTCTTTACGATGTCTTCTTTGAAGTTTCCCATATATCTTGACTTAATGATTCATAAATTCGTAACAGTCGCGGATCGTGAGCGAGTGCGGCTTCGTGCCGCCGCAACGTCGGCAGGTCGCCGCGTACGGCAGGCCCGGTCTGCACCCGATGCGGATCGCCCGAATCGACGGCTTTGGCTGCGGTTTCGGCGATCAGGGGTTTCAGTACGTCGAAGGGCAGTTCGGTCCCGTGCAAAATCTCGCCTCCCAATGCGTAGAGGTGATTGACGAAATTGCAGGCGAAAACCGCGGCCAGGTGAAGGCGTACGCGACGGTCGGAGTCGGCACGATATACCGTGCGGCTCAGATTGCGGGCGAACGCTTCGAGCTCCGAGGTGAAGGAGTCGTCGTTTCCTTCGACGAAAAGAGGTATTTTGGCAAAATCCACGCTGCGGCCTTGGGTAAAGGTTTGCAGGGGATAGAGAACGCCCCGACGGTCGAAGCGTGCGGGAAGAGCCTCTATTCCGATGCCTCCGGCCGTATGTACCACAGCGGCTTCGGCGGGTATGGGCAGGCTTTCGGCCAGCGTGGTGATCGCCGCATCGCTGACGGCCAGGATGTAGAGGTCTGCGGCGGCCAGCTCGCGCGGATCGGAGCTCCACGCGGTGCCGTTTTCGAGGGCGAGTGCTGTACCTCGTTTCGCGTTGCGGGCGAAGATCTGGAGCAATGTTGCTCCTTCCGTGCGGCTTATCGCGCGGGCGAGCGCTTCGGCCAGGTTGCCGCTGCCTATGAGGACGATATTTTTCATCTTTCCGAGTGTTTCGATTCGGGCTGCGGCCCGGAAGCCGGTTTGCGGGCGGCGTTCACTGCGTCGTCCAGGTCGATGAGCCGAAGCCGGTCGCCCGCTGTACGGCAGGCCGTCTGAAGCTCGTCGAGCGCGCGGTCTATTCGGCGCGTTTCTTCGGTCGCGGCGAAGTAGAGGCGTGTCGAACTGTAATTGTCGATGGTTCTGAAAATGTTGTAGAGCGTCATTTCGTGGATGTCCCGTCCGGGGGCGAAAGCCACTTCGCGGTCGTCGTCCGGATTCCGGATTTCGATCAGCAGGCCCGTGCGCACGAGCTGGTGCAGGACATCGTTCACGATGCGGGTGGGCAGCGAGAGTCGGCGGCGGAGTTCATCGACCGGGAGCGCCCCTTCGTTTTCCCGAAAGCGGTGTACGACCTGGAGCATGACGGCCAGGATGATCCGGCGTCGTCGGTCGTTGCTGATGCCGAGCGATTCGCGCTCTTCGGCGAAACGGTCGATATTCTGGTAGGCGAACGAGAGTTCGCCGCCGAAGAGCAGGATTTCCCACGAGATTTGCAGCCATAACAGGAAGAGCGGCAGGGCTGCGAAACTGCCGTAAATCGCGTTGTAGGAGGTCATCCATCCTTGCAGATAGAGGTAGCCCCACTGAAAGAGCATGAAGACCGTTCCTGCGACGATACCCGCCATGAAAGCGCTGCGCCACAAGACTTTCGTATTGGGCACGACGGCATAGATCAGGGTGAAGCTGCCCCAGATGATGACCAGGGCCGAAAGTTTCGAAAGAAGGATGCCGAGGAACGTATTCCCCGCGTCGAAGAACCGGAGCAGATAACCTCCCATCGTGCTGGCCACGAGCCAGAGGATCGGGGCGACCATCGCGATGACGATGTAGTTGAGGTATTGGCGGGCGATATTGCGCGAGGACTGAACCTCCCAGATGTTGTTGAAAGCGCTCTCCACCGACCCGAAAACCCGGATGACGGCCCAGAAAAGGGTTACGACGCTGACCAGGGCGATAAGCCCGCCCTGCGTATTGGCGAGGGCTTTGCGGGCGAATTCCACCATGTAGTCCAATACTTCGACGTTTTGCGGGAAAAGGGCGTAGAGATCGTCGATCAGGCCGTCCAGAAGCCCGAATCCCTTGACTACGGCGAATACCAGCGCCAGGATCGGGACGATCGAGATGAGCGTATAGAACGTCAGGGCGGCGCTGCGCACGATCGTATCGTGGGCGATCAGGCCGCGTGCCGTGTAGAACAGCAGCTTGTACTGTCTGACGGCCCACCGGACGCGGGGATTGCGGTAGGAGTTTGCGTTGCGCCGCAGGATCGTGTCCGTGAAGTAGGTGAAGACGTTCTTGACTTTCATTTCGGGACGTTTCTCAAAGATAGCTATTTTAGACGGATCGTCCAATAATCCTGCCCGATTTTCGTGAAGGCGATCCGTCGCTCGCCGCCTTCGCGTATGCCGAGCCGTGCGGCGATTTCAGCCGCCGTGAGCGGGAAATCCTGTTTCAGAATCGTCAGTCGGCTGCCGGAAAGCTCCCGTTTCAGTTGCTTGGGGTTGTAGGGCTCGATCCGCTCGATCTCCAGCCAGCGGCCCAATGTGTCTTCGGACTTTTCCGCTGCGAATCCGTAGCCGTTCGGACTCCAGATGTCGGCGCGACCTTGCAGGTAGGTCGGCGCCAGCCGGGCTTTTTGAAGCGCTACGTCGGGGATCAGCAGCCAGCGGTAAGCGGCCGGATCGAAGGGCTTGTCGCAGGGAGTTGCACGGGCTTCGGCGGGCAACGGCCGTCAGCAGGGGACCCGTGCCGTCGGCATAGACGACGACTTCCTTGCATTCGTCGTGCAGCGACACCACCTCCGTGCGGCAGGGACCGAAGAGCCGGAAGGTTTCACCGACGTCGAACAGCGGGGAGTTCTTGACGCAGAGGTTCGGGGCGATGCGACGGAGTTCCGGCAGCAGCTTCGGTATGTCGGGAGAACAATCCTCCAGCCGCACCAGCTTGCGCCCTTCGGCGCTGCGTCGGTCGGGGTCGGCGTAGATCCAGTCGAAGGGGTCCCGGGTCGAGGCGAGGAACGCCTCGGCGGAGGAGTTGATAACCCGTATGTTCGTTGCGCCCAGCCGCCGGAAATTCTCTTCGGCGACGGCCGCCAGCGTCGCATCCCGTTCGAGGGTGATGACTTCGCGGAAGCGTTTCGAGAGGTAGAGGGCATCGACGCCCAGTCCGCAGGTAAGGTCGAGCACCGTGTTTCCGCTGCAACTTTTGCGGGCCGCGCATGCCTCGCTCGAGGCCTGTTCGAAAGCCAGCGGCGGGAGGATGCAGCGGGCTTCATAGTAGGAGGGGAGTTTCGTCCGTGCCCGCGCAAGGTATTTGACCTGCGTGGCGACGAGTGCCGCATGCGGAATACGCTTGTCGAGGGCGATCGCCGCAGGGTCGCGGCCGATTTGTTCCTCGACGGTATGCCGCACTTCGGGAGTCAGCAGCAGTCGGTATTGTTCCGGAGTCATCATTCCGGGAGCGAAGATACCGATTTTTTCCGTTCGGCGCTCCATAGGAGTAGGGTTGCGAAGATGAAAAGTCCGTAAACACTCCAGCATTGGGTCGTCGTGAGCCGGATGTCGAGGGCGGCTGCCGGGAATGCCGCCGCAGCTCGGATCAGTTCGTTCTGTGCCCGGGCTGCGAATCCTGCGACGACCGAGAAGAGCGGTGCGAGCGCCGTTCCCGGGATCACGAGCCAGAGCGTGCAGCTCCCGACCACGACGTAGGAGAGCAGGATGACGACGGGGTTGAGTGCCAGTCCGACGACCGAGATCTGGCCGAAGGTATGGGAGATAAGAGGTGCAGTCGCAGCGGACGCTGAAAATCCGATGGCGAGGGTTGCGGTCAGCATATCGATGCTTTTGCGGCGTGTTCGCAGGAGGCGGCAGAGGGGGAGTCCCCAGGCGATGATGCCGGCGACGGCGATGAACGAGAGTTGGAAGCTGATGTCGAACAGGTAATCGGGATGGAAGAGCAGCATGACGAAGGCTACGCCGGCGAGTGTGTTCATCCCGACGTATTCCGACGACGAGGCCAGGGCGAATTGCAGGACGGAGAACATCAGCGCGGCCCGGACGACGCTGGGCGGGAATCCCGTCGTGGCGGCATAGAGCCAGATGAGCAGGATGACCGCGATATTGCGCAGGATGTGTCCGTGTCGGAAGAGCGGCAGCCACCAGAGCAGCAGGTTGGCGAGCAGAAAGACGATGCCCACGTGCAATCCCGAGACGGCGAGCAGGTGCGAGGTCCCGCTGCGCGAGTAGGCCGCACGGAGTGCAGGGGAAAGCGAGCGTCGATCCCCGGCCGTCATAGCGTTGCAGAGGGCCTGTTCGTCGGGTGCCAGGGCCAGACGGTCGAGCCGTGCGACGGCCCGTTCGTGCAAGAACAGGGAGAGGTGCTTCGGGGAAAGCTCCCGGTGCAGGGTGTCGCGCAGCAGCAGGCTTGAGCGGTTCAGGGAGAGGGTGCGGACGTATCCCCGGCGGGTCATCAGCCGTCCGTAGCCGCCGTGACGGGCGGTGAAAGGGTAGATTTTGCCGCGTACGACGGCTCGGTCGCCGGGATTCAGTGCGGTCGAAGAGTCGCATCGCACCACGAGGTTTCCGGCGGCGGGGAGCCATTCTCCGGTTTCGGAGTTCCGCCGGGCGCGGAGCGATGCGCCGGAGGCCGTTTTGCCTTCCCGTTCGGAGAGGCGTTCCCGGACGATGATTTCGTATTCGCCCGGAGTGCCGGTCGGCGGAGCGGGAGTGTGTCTCAGTTCGGTGACGGTCATGCCGAAAAGCAGAATGGCTCCCAGGGTGGCGAGGTTTGCGCTCCGGTCGTCGGCGAGCAGTGCCAGGATACCGCAGACGAGGAATCCGCCTACTAATAACCACAGCGGCAGTACGTAGTGGTCGGCCAGCAGGATGCCGGCCGCGAGCGGCGGCAATGCGCGGAGCAGGGGCATGCGCCGGAGTTTCGACCGGAGGTTTTCGGACTTGAGTCGTAGCATAACGGAGCCGGATCGCGGGAAATGGACGGAGAACCGGGCTTTGACTTTGTGTTTTTTTCGTTTTCTGCGTTCGGTGGGACCTCGCGGGCAGTCGCGGGCCTCGTCGATCGGATATTTGCGGTTTGCCTCCTTCGGATGCGGCGGAATATTCCCGCCTCTTCGTTGCATCCGCTTCGAGTGTCGGTTTTCGGATTCGGCGATTTTCCGATTCGTAAAGATAACTGTTTTTTCGGAAGAATGAGCCGTTCGGATGTATGGATAATACAAAACGACACGCATCGAATGAAATGATGCGTGTCGTTTTGTCGTATCGGAGGTTTTTTCGCCCGTTTAGAACGATGCGAATGTGTTCCAGTTCGAATTTTGCTCCGCTGCGGCCTGAATGTCGGCAGGCAGGTTGGCGAAGAAATCGAAGCCGGTGAGCCGTTCGATCTCGGCGACGGAAGTCGCATAGTTCGTGTAGCTATCGTTCGAGTACTCCCTGTGTTCCATCCAGAAACCGATCGTCATGGCCGACGTCACTTTGTTCGACGCGTCGCGCCGGACTTTCAACAACGCTTTGTAGTAATAGTTCGGTACGGGGCATCGTTTGCTGTCCGACTTCGGTGTGATCCAGGTGATCGCTTCGTGGTTGCCTGCGGTCTGGAGAATAGCGCCCGTCACCACATATACCGTGTCCGTAGTCGCAGCGATATTTCGGACGCCGCTTTCGAGCTGCTGCCAAATACCGCCGTTGAATTTGTTCTGAATCTGCGGCGTGGAATTGGTTGCGTAATAGGTCTGTACGACCAATTCGTCCGAACCGTTGCGGTCGGCGTTGGGTATCTGGTGCCCCCGGGCGTAGAACTCTTTCGAACTGTCATATCCGTCCGATGTGGTAGCTCCGAGATTGACCCCGTAGCTGCTCGACCAGACGTTGATCTGTTCGGATTCGGCCAGTCCGGGATTGCGCTGCCATTTGTCGGAACGTCCGTTTCCCATGTGTCCTTTTGCGAGCGGATAGGCTACCCAGTAAGCCGTGTAGGTCGATTTGTCGTAGTACATCGTGTAGTTGCGCTGCGATCCGGAGGCGGGATAAACCGTCTGCGTGATCGTCTCATCGGCTGTCGTGCGGGCCGGAAGCTCGTACCAGGCGGCATGATTCGTCCGTGCTCCTTCGGTGGTAAAGGTTGTCGAAGAACTCTGCGGCGTGGAGCCGTTGGTCGCCGTTACGACGCCGTAAACCGTGTACGTCGTTGCGGGCAGAAGATCGGAGAGGTTGGCGGTCGCTTCGTTTCCGGAAACGAAGGCAACGACACTTCCCGTGTCGCTGCCGTTCGTTGCGGAATAGAAGAACTGCACCTCGGTTGCGTAAGCGGCGTCGGTCAGACTACTGGAAACCTTCGCTGTGCTCGAAGTTATGTCGCTTACGCTCGGTGTGGCAATTCCCGGGGTAGGGTCTGGGGAAGGATTATCGCCTCCCCCTTCTCCCGAGTTTCAGTTGATCGTGATGGTTTTAATCATCAACGACTTGCCGCCCGATTCGGTGTTTAACGTAAGGACGATCTCGCCGGACAGCGGAGTTTCCGATTCGACGACATACTTCTGGTTATTCGTTTTTGCCAAGGAGATCGTTTCGCCGAGTGCTTGTCCACCGACGGTTGCATTCACGGTACTTAAGTTTGCCGTATTTGCCGACATAACCAACGTGATTTTTTTGATTCCTCCGGTATAATCGGACGTTTTTATGGTGACACCGCTGGGTTTCGACCAGGAAAGACCGCGTATCCCGCTATTGGTATCGAATGCAGTGGGCGCTTTGCTTGCAGTCCATGTCAGTCCGTTTACTGTTAAGCCGGCAGCGATCTTGTCTTTATCCGCGCTTTCGAAGGTGTAGGTCCAAGTTTCTCCGACACCGCCTTCCGGCTTGCTGTTCTGGGTAATGAGCAATGTCGCGTTGGCTGTACCCAGTGAAGTAGTGGCGGTAAGAACGATGCGTGCTGTACGAGGTGTTGCGACCGTATTCTCTGTGGCTGCGACTTCGAGGCGATTTTCGCCGCCGTTGTAATCACTTGTGGTGATCCAGTCCGGCTGTTCGGTTCCTTCAGTGCCGTCGTAAATAGCGACGGAAACGTCTTGCGTTTCGGCATTCTTCAACGTAACGGGGATGTAGTGTGTTTCCGTATCGTTATAAGACAGTGTCAGGGTGGACGGATCCAATGTGATTTCAGGCAACTTGACGTATTCGGCAGGGATCAGAGTCAGATCTTTTGTCTGGGAACCGGTATAGAATCCAAAACCGAGAGCTGCTTGATCGTTTTTCGCCAAAATACGGGAAGGGGTCGCTGCCGATGCGATTTGGTAAGTGCCTTCGGACTTGTTCTTGGTAATTACCAGTTCATAAGGAGTCGTAGAGGTCGTAGCGCTGTTGCCGCTTTCCCAGGAGAGGTAGTTCTCGCCTTGACTGATCGTGTAGTTGTCACCCGATTTGGTAATTGTCCAAATGAGGGTTTCGTCCCCGGTTTTGTAGGGATTAGACGGCGTAATCACTACGGGAGCCAAACGGGAGCCTTCAGCTAAAGAACTCATTGCATAGGTTGTTTCGGATTGGGTCGCCGTGATGACGTAGTCGCCGCTCAATGTTTCGTTCTCCTCTTCCGCAGCGCCGGTCATATCGACCGCGAAAGTCGAACTGTCGCCCGCTGCGAAAGCCAGGGTCCGGCCCTCCTGAACGGTTACCGTCTTGGTGAAGATCTTCGATGCGGTGGTCACGGTAACGGTGAATGTTTCACCGGCTGCCACCTCGAACGGGAAGCAGGTGAAATAGGCGGTCATGCCCGTTGCGCCGTTGGCCTTAAGGTTCATCTCCGAAGAGTAGCTCAGCGTCACGTTGTCCGAGAAATTACCGGGATAACCGTACTCCTTGACGGTGCCTGCCGTCATATCGACATAGCTACGGCCCGTGACCTTCTTATCTGGAGCCGTGAATTCGACGCCAAGGACAGGCTCCTCCGATGCGAGGTTTTTGACCGTCATCTTACCGATGGCAACGGCACGGCCGAAACTCATTTGCAGTTCGGTCGGCTGACTCTCCAGCGAGATCGATTTGGCGATCAGCAGGTCCGCGTTCGAATCGAAACTCGTAGCGGTCGGCTGCTGGACTGTGGGAGTGATGACCTTCATGTTGGTGATGTCCGTATTGCTGGAGGTAACCCATGCCGAGGCGGGATAAACCGCGTTATAAACGAGCGGAGTGTTCGTATTCTCCGGGAACGATACGGCGAATTTCGCCGTGTCGTCGCTTACCGTACCTTCCTGCGAGTTGGCGTATGTGGTTTTGGAGGCGGCCGTTTCGAACACCTGAAGGTATTCGCCGGTTTCGTTCCACGAGATTTTCCCCGTCAGGGGATCATACGTCGTACGGGAACCGGATGCCGATTCGAGTTCAGACGATGCGGTGACCGTCATCGTTACTTTACGACCGTTCGACGGGTCGGAAACCGTGTCGTCTTTGGAACAGGCTACGAACAGAGATGCACACACTGCGACAGCCAAAATGGATTTGAAAAAAGTTTTCATAGTCGTAGGATGTGTTTGTTAGTATTCTCCGTAATCGGTGTCATTAACGCTGCCGCCTGCTTCGCCGGCTCCGCCATAGTCCAGGACAGTGCTGTTGGCAAAACCTTTCTCGATCGAGATGCTGAGGATCTCAACCGAAGGAGCGGAGTACGAAGTTCCCCCCCCCTTAACCGTAGATTCGTAGTGTTTTTTCATAATCATAGAGGTATTATGTTTGAGAGTTTTTACATCGTGTCCTGGTTATGGGCTACCACAAATATAGACAATATTCAATTAAGGAACAAGAAAGAATCCAAAATTCATCGAATCTTCATATTTCGATGCGGATTATGCGTGAAAGCGTCCGAAATTTAGTATAAATTGTCGAACATGCTCTGGCTTTTGTCGTATTTCAGGTCGGCGAGGGAAGCCGCTTTGACGCCGATGTTGAAACTCCAGCTCTGATAGTGGCCGAAGGGGACCCACGCGAACGACATTTGCCAGCAATGCAGGTCGCGTGTAATGGTGATGGAGGCCGGAGTCAGCTCCTTGGCCTGGAAGTCGTAACCGCCCTGGATTGTTACACCCATTTTTGGCAGAATCGTAACGCTGCCGTTGATGCCGAGCGTTTGGGTGATGTTTTTCTGGTAGCCCGTCGTGCCGTTGTTGGTCGGTGATGCGGAGTAGCTGATCGTATAGTTGAATCCCAGGTTCCAGGGTAGCGAGAAGTCGTAGTAGGCCTGGGTCATGTATTGCCGTCGCAGGGCCGGGTTCATTTGCCCGTAAGGGTCGTAGAAAGGATTGGCGTAGGCCGGATCGCCCGGGGCGCTGTTGATGTCGTTGATCGCCGGGGTGGAGTTGTCCTGGCGGGATTGGAACGTATAGCCGAACGAAGTGCTGGCCGATACCACACGGCCCGGGAAAAAGAGTTTGTTGATACGCTGGCCCTGCGGGGTGACCCGGTAAGGGTCGAGCGTAGCGTTGATATTGATGCCGAAATTCTGGAAAACGGTCGTGCGCAGCGAAATGGGGATGTTCGAAAGTCCCATGGAGTCGGCCAGGAAGTTATAGGATACCTGTCCGATGCGGAGTTCGTCGATCAGTTTGATCTTCTTCATACCCGAGGTATCGCGTTTGCTGAGCACCTTCATTTCGAGCGTCTGCGAGAGCGAGGCGTTGATGGCCATGGACTGACCGGAGCTGGGCACGCCGAAGATGCTCCCTTCGAAAGGCGAGTAGGTCTTGAAATTACCCAGCGTATCGCTCTGCACGGTCTTTACGTAGCCGTATTTCTGCTTGGAGAAGTCGGGGGCGTAGGAGAAGCTCACCGTCGGGGTGATCGTGTGGCGGATCGCCTGTATCTTGCGCGTTTTCTTCTTGGCCTCGTAGCGGCCATAGATGATCGTCGAGGCCTGCAGGCTGAAGTTGTAGTTGTACAGACGGTAGAATCCGTACTCCGGGTCGAGTTTGTCGATGCGGTTCAGCACCGGGTTCCAAACCTGCTCCTGTTTTTTGAAATACCACTTTTCGGTGTAGTTGATCGTAGGTCCGAAGTTGATATAGTTGAAGATGTTGTACGTCGCCGAGATGGGAATGCTATGCTCGAAGCCGTACTGCATGTTCTGGAGTGTTTCCTTGGTGAAGATTTCGGACTCTTTGGCGTTGGCCTTGTTGTTGAACTTGCCGGTGTAGCGGAGCGAAATCTTTTCGTACCATCGCTGCTTGCCCATCGCCTCCTTGCGTTTGAAGGGGTAGAAGGTCGAAACGTTGAAGACGACGTTCGGCAGGGCGATCGAGAGCGTTCCGCTCTGCGAGTTCTGCGAAACGGACATGTTGGCCGAAAGGGAGAACGGTGTGCCGAGCCAGCTTTTCGAATAGGAGATCGTCGAACTTGTCTGCGTCTGGAGCGCTTCGTTCAGGCTGGTAGCCGAATAGCGGTTGTAGCCGCTGGTACGGAAATCGACCGATGCGGAGAAGGTCGATCCCGGATTGGCTTTGGGGTCTTGCGTATGCTGCCAGTAGAGCTGGAAGTTGTTCTGCTGGAGGAAGTCGGGTTCGCCCTTGTCGCCGACACGGACGTTCGAGTAGTTGAAATTCAGGGTGCCGTTGTACTTGTAACGCTTCATATAGCGCGACATCGCGGATGCCTCCCACGATCCGAGGGTGTAGATACCGCCCCGGATGGCCAGGTCCATGTGCTCTCCGAGCGTGAAGTAGTAGCCCAGGTCACGGATGTAGAATCCCTTGGTCGATTCCTCGCCGAAAGTCGGCATCAGCAGACCCGACTTGGGGCCGGAACTGAGCGGGAAGAAACCCTCGGGCAGCAGCGGAAAGTAGATGGGAACGTCTTCCAGGACCAGGTAGGCGGGACCCGTGACCACTTTCTTGCCGGGAATCACCTTCGCCTTGGTCATCGCCAGGTAGAAGTGGGGGTGGTCCGTATGGTCGCAGGTGGTGTACTTGCCGTGCTCGATGTTGATCGTGTTGTCGGGCATCTTCTTCACGCTCCCGCCGACCAGCCAGCCGTCGCCCTGCTGCGTTGCCACGCCCTTGATCTTGGCCTTCTTCGAGGTGAGGTTGTAGGTGATCGTATCCATCGTGTACGATGCGTCGCCCTCGGAGAATTCGGGCTTGGTGACGATCGGTTTGCCTTCGAGCGAATCGGGCTTGCCGTATGCATAGACCATCTTGTTGTCCATGTTGATCTGCATGTAGTCGGCCTTGAGGTTGCTGTTCTGATAGGTGATGTCGCCCTCGTTGTAGATATAGACCATCTTGTTGCGCACGTCGTAGACCAGCGAATCCTTGTTCTTGCCCGAGATCGGGTCGTCGAGGAACGCCCCTGCGGGCCGCGGCGTCTTCACCGAATCGCGGCGGAGCG
>OGIM01000270.1_pt1 | contig 20668 bp, 18 predicted proteins | sample 1571801 | NCBI WGS metagenome assembly OGIM01 (sample SAMEA2582106, study PRJEB24529) | metagenome | biome: Human gut stool | place: China | collected 2011
CGCACCTGTGATTACAATAATTCTACCTTGATTCATCTATATTTTACCTCCACAAATTCCCGATTTGTCGTTCTGTTTAGTCCCCAAAGAACCTACTAAACCAGCTACGCTTTTGAACCGGTTCTGTCTCACGCTCCGGCTGATCGGCTCCGGACTTGCCGGAAAGAAGCTGCTGATGCATTGTCCCAGCATGGAGAGCCTGGGCCGCTGCCGCAGTCTGCTGTGCCGTCACCAACGCCGAGCTGACCTCCGCCAACCTTGCGTTCAGTTCCTCGATCTGCTTGTCCTTTACAGCAAGTTGCTCGCTTTTCCGGTCTAATTCTCCCTGCAGCATAGCGATCAAAGTGGTTTCGCAAGTTTCGCAACTTGCTTTCGCCTGTTGCGAAACTTGCTTTCGTTCAACACCTAAATAATGCTGATATATGGCGGTTTTTTGACTTTCGCTGATTGCGAAACTTCCTTTCGCATCTTTCGCAACATGGTTTCGCCTACACCATGCACGAACTGCCTGTTCCGACACGCCACATTCTATTGCAATTTCCGTTATTACACCCGCCAAATATCATCACCACTCTTTCATCCGGAGTTAATCTCAAAACAAATCGCTATGAGATCCCGTCCTTATCAATTTCAAAATCAAAGTCTGCCGAACAACTTTATAGACCAACAGCCAGTCCGGCTCGATGTGACATTCTCTCATGTCCTTATAATTTCTGGAATTAGTGAGAGCATGATCTCGATACGCCTCCGGCAACGGCTGCTCGTTACACAACAGCGTGATCACTTCCTCCAACTTCTTCGGATCGCAGCCTCTCTTGATCGCAAGCTTGTAATCTCGTTTGAACTGCCCCGAAAACTCCGGCTTAAGCATTCAGCGCCTCCATCAGATCTGCAACGCTATCAAACGGACCATACATATCCTCTCCCTTTTCTGCCGCCTCCATCGCCGCATAGGTAACAGCATTCGGCTCGTCAACCTTGACTTCAAAGGGAAGTCCATGACACCTAAGTGCCTGTCGATAAAAAATACCCGTTGCCGTACTCAAATCCATTCCGAGGGACTTAAAGAGAGCTGCCGCCTGTGCTTTCAGCTCCGGCTCCATTCTTATCGTCATATTTCCTTTAGCCATAATAGCACTCCTTTCCTCGTCATTTTTAGCTTGCACTAATATTATATTCAATATTCGTGACATTTGCAAGTGCATTGCAAATGTTTTTTTGCAACTTTTCTATGAACAGTGCTTTCTATATGCTAACACCGCAGCGTGTACATTTAGGGGGTGAAAAAGCCTTATTTCGCGCGGTTTTCAAGCCTCGTTTTCGGTGGGGTAATATAAAAACCCTTACCCGCCCCGAAAACGCCTTGTAGGGCGTTTCTGGGGCGTTTACAGCCCTTTCTTAAATTCCTCCACCAACAGATCGCTCAAAGCCTGTGATGGGCGTATTTTGACCGTTATATGCCCCTCCGGTACGGTGTCCCACCATTTGCGGATCGTTTTCGGATCAAGTCCGGTGTCCCTATGACAATCGGCCTTGCGTCCCTCTGGATGCTCCTGCCGCCACGCATAGACTTGCGCTTTCTTTTCTTCTGCCCCTTTTCTTCTCCATGTGCCGCCAGGATAATCCACTTCCTGCACCGCCCTTGCTCTTTTCAAATGCTCTTTCTGTGATCTACCATTCCTCTTGTTGCGCTCGATGCGAACATCGGTCAGAGCTTCAATATCGGAAATCGTGAAATTGTAATACTCCTTGTCGTAGGCTTCCAGCGCACTCCGTATATCTTCCTCGGTCAATGCGTTCTCATGCTTCACCATCTGCAGATCATCAAAAGCCTCTTTCATATCCTGCCGGAGCTGCTGCTTCGACACACCGCATTTGTAAGCATAGATAGCAAGGCACATCAAAAAGAAATACCGATGCCCGCCCTTTATCTCTCCGATCTGCCGCAGCCACCAATGGTAGAGCGCATACGGATCATCACCATGCACCTTTCCGGCAATATCCCACTTCTTGCGTCCTTTCTCGCCTCTCACAACAACACGCTCATACCACTCCGGATATGCCTCCCTCGCCTCAGCTCGTGTCATTTTGGATGGGCTGAAAGGCTTATTGACATCCACCCTGTTTTCTGGCTTTGCGTAGGCGTTCAGATAATCCAGCGTTACCCGTTCTCCGGTACGGAAAGCGACCAGCTCCGTCCCATGCTTGTCATTGATGCTGCCCACCATGCGGAAGCTCTGATTGATGGATTGATACTGGATCGCCTTGACCTGCGAAGTGCTGCCATACTCCCATAGCCGGAAAGTGAGGTCATATTTCAGACTTTTAAGCTGAATTTTTATATTCGGGTATAGGTCAATCGGCTGCTGGAAAACATAGTAGATATGCAGCCCTGTCCCCGACAGAACAAGGAAAGTCGGCATCGGCAACCGGCGCACTCGCTCCGGATCGCCGCCAAAGCGCAGAAAGAGGTTGCGCAGCTCGGCAAGACCTACGCCATCCAGATCGAAGATCAGAGCATACATCCGCTGGGCGTTCTCCAGCCTGTTCTCCTTTCTGCGATATGCAAGACCGCTGCACAAAGTAAGGCTGTTCCCCTCGACAAACTCCATGTAATCCTGTTCCCATGTGTCGTTATACATCTTCCTGCGCCGGAGCTTCTTATCCTCGCTCTGTTCGTCCCGATACAGATACACAGCGTTCGGATGGGAAAAATCCGTGTGCCGTTCTCCGGAGTTCTCATTGTCCGGAAACAGCTCTTTATAAAACTCATAGCCTCCGACCTCCGGATATTGTGCGCTCAAATACTCGTAGCAGCCTCGATAATTCTCGGTCATATTACCACCTCACAAAAGAAAAAGTACCAAAAAGAAAATCCGCTGCGGCGGGGATCGCCTGCGGGCGGGAAGGGGGAAAAGGGGGAGCAAAAGAGCGGCGGCTACGCCGCCTTAAAGAGAAAGTCACCTCCCCCTTTTCCCCCTCGCTGCGGGGCATTGAAAGTGCCGCCACTATGGAAAACCCGATGGGTTTACCACAGTGGCTTGGAAAACCTCTAACGAGGTTTACCACACTTCCAACACCCCTCCGCTCACCCCCCTTTTCCCCTCCGACTTTCTCCCTTTCAGAGAGAAAAAATATAGGTTGGGAGTACCCTTACAGGGGGCTTAGATTATCAATACAGCAATTCCCTATTTTCAGTTGTTATTATAGCCTGTCCGAAAGAGATTTTCAAGCCCTCCGGACAGGCTTCTTTTACAGCTCCATGCCGCCCATTCCTCGCTGGTGCTGCTGTTGCTCCTGCTGCTGTCCAATCTCCGGATCGGGCAGCAGCTCCCTCGCCTTTTCAAGCAGAGGACGCAGACGCTCCGGCAAGTGTTCTTCCAAGAAGTCCAGCATCCGACCGATGCCGTCCGTCAGACGCTCGGTGAAGCTGCGTTCCTCCTGCAGCTCGGATTGCAGATAATAGTTTTCATCGCGCAGCCTCCGGTTTTCCTGTTCAAGCCTCTGCTGCCGCTGCGCTTCTTCCAGCCGCTTCTTCATGGACGGCACCTGTGACCGCAGACGGGTGTTTTCCTCCGTCAGCTCCTGTACCTTGTGCCGATCCGTCACGCTGCGCAGTGCCATTTTCTTTAGCTGCTCGACCTGATCCACCGTCACGCCCTTTACTGCCCCTGTGAGCGTCTTTTCCGGCTGAATATCATGCAGGGGTGCATTTACCCTGTCAGCCTCCTTTAAGAGCCGCACAGTGCCTTTCAGAGCGTCCCGCTGCCGTTCCAGCTCAGCAACCTCCCGCTCTACTGCCGCTGTCTGCTGCTGCACCGCTTCCAGCCTCGCAGCCGCTTCCTTGAACTGCGGCAAGTCCATGTGCGGTCTGTTCGTGCCGAGAGAGATAATTTCAAAATCGTGCCGCTGGGCGATCTCCGTCAGAGCTTCTTTCTCCCGTTCCATCCACGCCGCCCATTCGGTCTGCTTTCTGCCGACACCGACAAACCCCTGCTGCTTCAATGCCTGTTTCATAGATACCCTTGTAGAAAGTCCTCTTGACTGCTCCGTTGCCACAGGGATAAAATCGACATGGAGATGGGGCGTTGCCTCGTCCATGTGCAGCACCATATTGAACACCCGCAGATGGGGGTTGCGTTCTGCAAAAGACTCCGCAAAATCTTTCAGAGCTGCCGCCGCCCGTTCTCCGTCCGGCGTACCGCACCCACAGTCGCTCATGTTGCCGATCTGGAAGATCGCTTCATGGAACAGCTTTTCCTGTTTACTCTGCCGGATATGCTCATAGTAGTCCGGTATCTTATCTCTCGTTTTGGTTTTCTTTGCGTTGTAGGCTGCGAGAGCTTCATCAAAGACCATATGATAGACCTGCTTCAGATCCTCGTTGCAGAAAACAATGTTCTGCTCCGTCCGGCTCCGGTCTACATTCGCCGCTGAGAAGCTGCGGTTGTTGTGCCGGATGCTCCCTGCACCTGTCATACCCGAAATCGTAACTCCCATAAAATCGCCCCCTTTCCGCTTATTCTTCCGTCCTCTATTTTATCATAAATTTCCGCTAAAAACAACCTCTTTGTTACTTTCTGGTGAGAAAGTAACGCAAAAGCACTTTCACACCGCCACCCCATCGGTGCAGCGGTGTGAAAGTGCTTTGCGCCCCTAAAGGGGAGGGGTTGCCGGAGCTGCTTCACTGCCGGCTCGTGCCTGCTGCTCTGCCAGCTCCGGAGGGGCGCTGCCCCTGCCGTCTGCGGACGGCTCCCCGACCTTCATCCCACCGATAAACTGGAATTGTCTAAAATAGTAAGGCCGTACCGCTTACTATTTTTTCTTTTACTGCTGAAACAGTATCTTTGATTGAATGCGTAGTTGTATCTATAACATTTAATTCATAGATTCCTAAATTGGAAAATTGATTCCACATTGTTTCAACTAATTCAATATTTGTTTCTCTGTCTAACTTTGAGCGTTCGATAGCTCGCTTCATAGTTTCTTCTTTACTTGCCCTTAGTGTACTTCATAATGCTCTTGAACAATGTTGAGCCACGGCTCTAAAAACCACGGTCCTACAATGCCATCTACAATTACATCATATCCACCACGAGCATATCGCTTCGCAGCTTCTAAAAACGCTTCAATGACAATCAAATTTTGCTCATTTGATTCTGGCAAATGCGGTGGTATTGCCCCTTTACTCAAATAATGATAAAAGTCATCTGTGTGCATATGTACAGACTTTTCCAAATCTGATTCTTTTGCAACAACAGATGCCGTTGTAGTTTTTCCTGTCCCCGGCGCACCTGTGATTACAATAATTCTACCTTGATTCATCTATATTTTACCTCCACAACTTCGGATTTATCTCGCTGATTTAGACGTATTGTACCATATTTTTGTGAATTTTTCAACTTAGCCACTTCGATTATACTCACGACTTAATAACTTCTTAAATACTTCCCGAAAAAGAAAAACTGCCATCCGTTAAGACAGCAGTTCCTTTTCGGCTGGTATGCTATTAAGAATACACAATATCGTTCAATACAATCTCATCTGCACAGGCTCGGATATTGTTCATCAATCCTATCCATTTCATCATATCCTTTCCTTTCAGTTCTTCCGTCACACCCTGCTTTCTTGCCATTTCCTTTATCAGATACTCCGCCATATCACACGCCGAAGTATCAATATCGGCAAGGTGTTCATATAACTTTCCGCTTGTAAGCAGATTGATATACAAGATTTTCCTGTGTTCCCTTAAATATCTTTCCCTCATTCTTCCGTATTTTGTGAGAGTGGGCGGTTCTTCGTTTTCTATCGTCAAGCAGGGATAGTAATAATCTCCGATGAGTTCGTACTGGATACCGGTTCTTTCGTCTGTAATAAATCTTTGCATTTTGATTTCTCCTTTTGCTTCTTATGGTAAAATTCCAAAGATTTTTCGTTGTGATTTTGTTTTTGACATTCTTCGGAACAGAATTTCTGCTGACTGTGTGTAGGCCAGTAGGTACTGCCACACACAGCACAGACACGCTGACGATAATAATGATTTCCTTTTTCTGCTTCTCTGTCGGCTTTCTTTTGGTCTTGCCTTGCCTGATAGCAACAATCCTTTGAACAGAATATCTGTCGGTTGCTTGTAGGTACAAACTCCTTTTGACAATGGGGGCATACCTTTGCTTTTACGATTTCTCCACCGTTTTCAGCGAGTTTTTTCGCCTTTCGCTTCTCTCGGTAAACTTTTTCACGCTCACGCTGTTTTGCCAGTCGTTCCATTTCAATCTGTTCTTCCTGTGCCTTGATTTCAGCAAGTTCTTCTTCTGTGTAGGCAATATCGACCTGCCCCACATAGTTGAAATAAATATCAACCTTTTGTGTCCTTGCTTTTCCCACACCCTCTGCTTCATAAACCACAATCTTGTCAATGAGTTCGGCAAACATCAAATCGGAAATTTCTGTCGGCTCTTTGCACTTGCGTATCAAAGAAATGAAATGCTTAATATCAACCGTATTCGCCTTTTCTTCGGTCAGTTCCTTTTGCATTTCCTCAATTTTCGTTTCCAGTTCAGCCTGCTCATCATCATACTGCTTCATTAGTTGCTTGTACTGTCTTTCGGGCAGTAATCCCGAAACAAGATTTTCATACAACCCACGAATAAGTTTTGACAGTTCATCGTATCGCTTCTGAAAACGCTGCAACTCCGATTTATTGTGCTTTGGCTTTTCTGTCTGCTTTTCGTTCCACAATACTTGAAGTTCCTTTGCAAAGGCTTCTTCGTCATTCAGAACAAATCTTGATAATCGTTTTACAGTCGATAATATCAAGGCTTCAACATTATCAGCACTAATCGAATGGGCAGTGCAGGAGTTTACTCTGCTGGCATACCCACCGCAACGGTAAGAATACTGTAACGAACGGTCTTTTTTACTGTAATGCGTTTGCAAGGTCATTCTTCTGCCACAGTCAGCACAGAACAGATAACCGCTTAAACGATTGCTGTGCGTTCCTCTTGCCGCTGTTCTGTTGGCTCGTTTCTTTCGCTTCTGAACGCTGTCCCAAAGTTCCTGCGAGATGATAGGCTCGTGCGTATTATAAAATACATACTGTTCATCTTCATCGGTATTTTTCCTTTTGTGCAGTTTGAAATTGGTGCTGACCGACTTACGCAAAACAGTATGACCAAGATATTCCTGTCTGCTCAAAATCGCTCTTATGGTTGACATTCCCCAAGTATATGGGTCTGAAAACTTCGTTCCATTATACTGTTCGGGGTGATATTCCTTTGCGTGTGCTGCCGGAATTAAAACCTTTTCTTCGGTAAGCAATTCAGCGATTGCTCTCGGACTTTTGCCCTCGTTGGCAAGCAGAAAGATACGCTTTACCACCTCAGAAGCCACAGGGTCAACGACAAGCGTTTGTTTGTCGGTTGCTAATCGGTTATATCCATAGGGAATAGAACCGCTACATCGCTTTCCGTCTTTCATACGGGCATCAAACACAGCCTTGATTTTATTGCTTGTGTCTTTGGCATACCACTCGTTCATTATATTCAAAAACGGGGCAAAGTCATTATCCGAAGCATTGTTGCTGTCAATACTGTTGTTTATTGCAAGAAAACGGACATCTTTCTGTGGGAACAGAACTTCCGTATAAAAGCCGACTTGCAGATAGTTTCGTCCTAATCGGCTCATATCCTTAACAATAATCGTTGCGACATTTCCTGCTTCTACTTCCTTAATCAGTTCTTGAAAACTCGGACGATTGAAATTCACACCCGAAAAACCATCGTCAGTAAAATGGCGAATATTCGTGAACCCATTTCTGCGAGCATAATCTTCCAAGTATTTCTTTTGGTTGGTGATTGAATTTGACTCACCATTGAGGTCATCATCTCTTGATAAACGCTCATAGAGTGCTGTAATCTTTGAAGTCCTTGACATTCTCTTATCCTCCTTTCTTTATGTAATCTGTTTTGGTATTAAAAGTATTACTCCCTCTACCAATAGGAGAAAATAGGGATACAAAGCGGAACTGTTTTTCAAAGAATCAAAAAAATATTTTTTGAAATTCTGCAACCGACTTTGATAACCTATTTTCAATTTAGGAACGCATTATTTATCGTCCTACTAAAGTATAGCCCTCTGGGGCAAGTTCGATGGCCGTGGTCGTCTCACCGAAGGTGGATGCCCACGCATCAAAATGGGTCAGCCCTTTCTGCTGCAAGGTGTTGTACTGAAGGTAGCGCATGAGGGTGTACATCTCGGTCATGCTGTTGCTCAGGGGTGTACCCGTTGCAAAAATCACGCCACGGCCTCCGGTGATTTCATCCAGATAGCGGCACTTGCCGAACATATCGCTGGATTTTTGCGCCTCGCTCGTACTCAAACCTGCGACATTACGCATTTTCGTGTACAAGTAGAGGTTCTTAAACGCCTGACTTTCATCTACAAACAACCTGTCTACGCCCAATTGTTCAAACGTAACCACATCATCTTTACGGTCTGTGCCTTGCAGCTTTTCCAATTTCTGTTTCAGAGACTTGCGTAACTTTTCCAGCTGCTTTACTGTAAAATGCTCGCCAACCTGTGCTTTCGCTTCTTCGATGGCCTCCTCAATTTCATCCATCTGTTCCTGAATCAGACGCTCCTGTCGTTCTGCGGACAAGGGTATCTTTTCAAACTGGCTGTGTCCGATGATAACCGCATCATAGTCACCGGTCGCAATTCTCGCACAGAATTTTTTGCGATTAGCGGGTTCAAAATCTTTTTTGCTGGTAACCAGCAGCTTTGCATTGGGGTACAGGCGTAGAAACTCGCTGGCCCATTGTTCCGTCAAATGGTTTGGCACGACAAAAAGACTTTTCTGACACAAGCCCAGACGTTTCAGTTCCATAGCGGAAGCCGCCATCTCAAAACTCTTGCCGGCACCGACTTCGTGCGCCAAAAGGGTGTTGTACCCATACAGCACATGGGCAACCGCATTGCGCTGATGCTCTCGCAAATTGATCTCCGGGTTCATGCCCACAAAATGAATGTGGGAACCATCGTATTCACGGGGGCGGGTGCTGTTAAAAAGCTCGTTGTACTTCTTCACCAATAAGGCACGCCGCTGAGGGTCTTTCCAGACCCAGCCAGCGAAAGCATCCTTGATGGCCTGCTGTTTCTGCTGGGCGAGGGTGGTTTCGTTTTGATTCAGCACACGCTTTTCTTTCCCATCCTCCTCGATGGTATCATAAACGCGGCTGTCACGCAAATTCAAGGTATCCTCCAAAATCTTGTAAGCGTTGGCTCGGCGTGTACCGTAGGTTTCGGTGGCCATAATGTCACCGTAGCCAGTAGCAGATTTATTGCTGATTCGCCATTCGGAAGTGTAAGGGGAGTAGCGAACGGTGATGGCATTGTTGTAGCGGATACGATAGGGCGGCTGAAAAGTTTCCATCATAAACTGCTGCACGATGGAGGGGGCAAGCCAAGTGGCACCCAAACGCACATCAATTTCAGATGCCTCCAGATCTTTGGGCTGTGCCTTGGTCAGTGCATCCACGTTGACGGCAAACTCCGGGTTGGTTTCGGCGGCGAACTGCGCCATCCGCAGCTTTGCCCGAACATCGCCAGACAGGTACTCGTCTGCCATCTGCCAGCCCGCTTCGGGGTCGGTAGGGTCGGCGGCAGGGTCCTTGAAGATCACGCCGGAAAGTTCGGTGGTAATGCGCCCGTACTCACCGGGAGTGCCCAGCAGTTCTGCCATATAAGGCAGATCAACCTTGCCATGCTCCCCGATGGACACTGCCAGTGCTTCACTGGGGGTATCCACGCTAGTGACAACACGCTCTGGTCGAATCGTCCGCTTGGTGAACATATCTGCCTTGGACTTAAGATTTTTATTCTCGTCCAGATTCTCCAGTGAGCAGAGCAGATAGTAGGAACTGTCATCATCGAACAGGTGGGCGTTTTTCTTGTCGTTAATCAGGCCGTATTTTGCGGTAAAGGCATCGTAGGCGGCGTTCAATTTTGCTTGCGACGCCTTAATGTCCTCGTCCGGGAAGTCGTTCAACTGCTGGTCAATCAGTTCGTTGACGATCTGCCGCAACTCCACCATACCAGCTACACGGCCTTTGGCGTAGTCGGACAGTTCGATCTGCGTCATGATAGAGTTCTCTCGGTAGTAGATCTCGCCATCAACAACCGTATAGCTAAAATTCTTCACAGTCGGGTCTGCGGGAAGCGTTTTGCGCTGTGCTTCCGCATCTGCGACGTCCGGGGCAGCAATCTCCACCGCAGTGTAATTGCCCTCGATGTGCTGTACCGCCTCGGCAAGCTGGTCTGCAAGGCTGGTGCCCTCGATGGGTGCAACGGTCAGGTCGTGACCATATTGGGCGCTTTCCATCGTGAGCTGCCCCAGCACCATCTCCGGGTGGTCTACGAAATACTGGTTGATGGCAAAGCCGTCCTCAGTCTTGCCAAGCTGCACCCAGTCCGGCTCAATATCCGCAGGGCGGTCACGCTTCTGCAAAAAGATAATGTCGCTGACAACATCGGTGCCAGCATTGGCACGGAACGCATTATTCGGCAGACGGATTGCACCCAGCAGATCGGCACGTTCCGCAATATGCTTGCGGGCGGTGCTGTCCTTGCTGTCCATGGTGTAGCGGCTGGTGACGAACGCCACCACACCGCCCGGACGCACTTGGTCGATGGCTTTCGTAAAGAAATAATTGTGGATGGAAAATCCCAACTTGTTGTACGCTTTGTCGTTGACCTTATACTGACCAAAAGGCACGTTGCCCACCGCCAGATCGTAGAAATCACGGCGGTCGGTGGTTTCAAAGCCGGCAACAGTAATGTCAGCCTGCGGATACAGCATCTTGGCAATGCGCCCGGTGATGCTGTCCAGTTCCACGCCGTACAGCTGGCTGTCTGCCATGCTGTCCGGCAGCATTCCAAAGAAGTTGCCCACGCCCATAGACGGCTCCAAGATGTTGCCGGACCGGAAACCCATGCGTTCCACTGCATCGTAGATGCCACGGATAACGGTGGGGCTGGTGTAGTGGGCGTTCAGGGTGCTGGAACGGGCAGCAACGTACTCGTCCTCGGAGAGCAGCCCCTTCAATTCCGCATATTCTTTTGCCCAACTGTCTTTGCCGGGGTCAAAGGCATCCGACAAGCCGCCCCAGCCCACATCCTGGGAAAGCCCCTGCTGTTCCTCGGCGGTGGCACACCGGTGCTCCTCTTCCAGCTTGAACAGGGTACGGATGGCTTCGATGTTCCGGGCGAATTTCTGTTTGGGGCCTCCGACACCCAAATCATCATCCGTGATGTGGAAGTTCCCGGCAAGTTCAAGTGTGGATTGTTCCGGTTCAACTGCATCCAGAGTAGGTGATTTTGAGCCAATCGTCTGGATCACAATATCATAAGGCATACGGTTTTCTTCAGCAGGGTATATGGCAACCGTTTTTACAGTATCATCTGGCTGCGTAGTAACCTGTTCATTCTGCCGCAAGCCCTCCTCGAATTGTTGCTTATTGACAACTTCGTTATCCCATGACTGCCCGTGCGCACTGGTGTCGATGCGCACATCCGTTTCGCCTACATAGCCAATTTTCCCCTCGATGGTTCGGGTAGGAAGGTCAACGATAACATTGTCACCGACCTTGTAATCGGGCAGGGGGTGTCCCATCATATCCTGCTCCTCGTACAACTCCCGGACAAGAGCCAGCGGTTCCTCCCGGAAAACTGGCATCCGCATTTCTGCCAGTGCCACATCCTGCAGGGTAACGCTGCCCTTATCGAAGTTGACGTTATCCACCCGGAAAGCGCGCCCCTCCATGTGGATGGTAGTGCCCAGCGGCAGATAGTCCTCCCGGCGCAGATACTTGGTTTGGTGGTGGGTGCCATCCTCGTTCAGTCCGGCAAGGTAGATGTTCTCGCCGCACTGCCACAGTTGTTTGGCACGGTATGCCCACTGGTCGCGGGGAAAGCCGATGACCGGGACGGTGCCCAGTGCTGTTTCTTTTTCCAGAAGTTTGCCGCCCAGAAGTTCACTGACTTTTTGCGCGTCATCTGCGTAAAACTCAAACTGTCCGTTCTGCTCAAAGCCCACCAGCGCATCCGGGTGCTGCTCCTTCAGGGAGTTATACTCGGTGGCGGCATTCAGCGGCAACAGTGCCGGGCGTTCCTCCGCCTTGCTGTGGTAGTGCTCCAGTTCCTCGTCCGTAACGCTGACCAGTTCCGAAAAGTCCAGTGCTTCCAACTCGGTTTCGGTCAGCTCCTCCAGACTTTCGTACTGGCGTTCGTCTATCAGCACTTCACCCAGATACCGTTCCACCCGGTATCCCACCAAATCCACATTAACTTGAATGGGAATATCCTCATCGGTGGCGTGGGTGTAGGCAATGCCGATCTTGGACAGGTCGGAAAAGTCCGGCTCGGAGTCGTACTCCTCCTGACAAAACTCCCGGATCAGGTTTTTGGCATGGGTCAAGGTAGCATCTGGCTCTACGGTGATAGGCACAGAGGGCGTGTAATGCTCCTTCTCTTTGTCCGTCAGGTAACGGTCGGACTGGATCATCAGGTCGATATACTTTTCCACCTGCGTCCAGCTTAACGTGAATTTCTTGTGTTCGGGGTAATGGTCAAATTCCATTCCTCTCCCGTCGTGGTTCACAAAACCTCTACTGCCGTCCAGAAAATCGTGGGAGTGCCCACCGATGCCGTACTCCTTTGCCAGTGCTTTGGCACGGAGTTTGCGGTCAGGCTGGGTCTGGTACAGCACCATAATGCGCTGTTTGCCGCCTGCAAACCCTGAACCATGCCGCCGCAGCTCGTTCTCAATTTCCGATTGCGATAACGAAAAAGCGGAGGGCGTTTTTTCGCTCTCCGCTCGGTCGATTTTTTCGATTTGCTGGGCTTCGGTGGGGATGTTCGCATCCAGAAAACTTAGCTGTAGATCAGCTCCGTCATCACCAGTTCCTCTGCCTGCGCTTTCAGACTGTTCATGTGCTGCACCCACATCAGTTGGTTCTGCGCTTTGTCCGGGGCCGGGTTCTGCTTCAGCAGTTCGGCCATCATCTGCTGCATCCGGCTCTCTGCCGTCTGCTCCAGTTCCATCAGATGCGGGTACAGCGTCCCGTTCAGGAGCATCGAATTGTACAGTACCGGGCGATACTGCTTCAGGTAATTCCGGCGCATCCTGCCGTACTTGCCCAGCGGGGTCTTCGGCTGGCTGAGGGTCAGGTTCGGGAGCTGGTAATCCCCGATCTTCGTGTAATTCAGACTGCTGCTCATATTCTTCCATCCTTTCTACGTTTCGGCGGCGGGTCGTGGTTTTCACCGTCCGCTCGATTTTGCGTAAGACCTCGCGGCTGATGTCGCTGGTAGCGGCACCCAGCGCATAGACTGCATCGGGTGTGGAAAAGGTGTGGATGGCCTGAAAGTCATCCTTGTCAAAGTAGCCTTCCGGTTCAAACCCGCATCGTTCTAATAGAGTGTAGGTGACGCTCATTGTCGCAGCGGCCTTGAACTGAAGTTCCTTTCCGCTACTATCATAATCATCAAAGAAAGAGCCGTCAACGATGTTGAGGATGTCGCCGCTGTTGTTGTCCCAATAATCGTTCACCAGCTTCTCCGCAATATTTACGAGCTGCTGGCTGAGCCGTTCATGGCTGATGCCGTATTCTGCGGTCAGCATCTCAGACACCGGCTTGAAAAGGTCGTCATTCATTTCCCATCGTTCCGGGTCGCGAGAATTGCGCCGTACTCCGGTGTCCGACACATCAAACACATAGTGCAGACGCGGGTATCCGCTGGATTCGTCCAACAGGGCGATGCCCTTGGAGCCACGCCGGACATACCGGTTCATGCGGTTGTTCCAGATGTCGTAATCGGCGCAGGCTGTGGCATCGGGTCGCTGGGCGTAGATCATAAGCTGGTCCGCAAAGGGGTACTTGTACAGCCGGGATGCGGTGGTCAGGTAGTCTGTCCAGCTTTCCCAGTACCGGGTCAAGCCGTTGGCTGTGCGCTGGGCAAGGGCGAGATATTCTTCGGTTTTGCTTGGCATTTTGGCCTCCTTCCGTTTTTGAGCATAAAAATAGCGGGCAACCGTTTTGGAGCTGCCCGCTGGAAAGTGTATTGAGATAAGATTATTTGCTATTGTCCTTTATGTACTTCATAACGCAGCACCCCATCACGATGACAGGAAGCACGGTTCGTAAACCGAGGTCGCCGACCCGCACATTTGCATCAATCACAAGTCCTGCAAACCATGCCGCTAAAGTGAAAACAGTTGCCCAACCGTAACTCATAGAACTGTACTCCTTCATATGTGAATATTCAAAACTCTCTTCTCAGCTTCTGCTTTCATAGCTGCCCGCAAGGAACTTACATTTATTCGACTCGAATGTTTACCGGATTCAGTGTAAGGTTGCCTCCGCCCGCCACCTTATACCATTTGCCTCTTTCGAGTTTGATTCTTTCCGTTACGCCCTGTGTAATATATCCGATTCTATATTTTTCTCCAGTCTCTACATCGGTAAAGACCACCTCAGTATCACAATCACCGCTCACTTTTACAGTTCCCCAAAGTGGCTGTATTTGTTCTGTCTTTATGGTGCCTTCATCGTTTGAAAGGGTGAAAGTATGGCTTCTCTGAATATTGATATAAATCGCCACCAGAAAAACCGTTGCCAGACATAAAGCAAACCTTCTTGTTTTCATCGAAACACCTCCTGCAAATTCGGTTTTATCGAATCATATCACATAAGCGGACTCTTCAAACTTACAGCTCAGTTTCCACCGCAAGCTGCTCCTGTTTTTCTTTTTCGTCAGCGATTTGGACGTCAATATCTTCGCGCATCTTTTTCAGAAGTGCGAGGACTCGCTTGATTTGACCCTTGGTGTTTTCCACCCTGCTCTGTGCCTGATTGATGTGATCCAGAACTGCCCAGTCTGCAAAGAGGCCGTCAAAGAAGAAATCCGCAAATTTCAAAAAGCTGTCCACCGTAACCTGAAGGTCTGCGGTGATTTCAACATCGGAAAGTTCAGTTTTGAACCGCCGCAGTTCCACTTGGAGCTGTTCGATTTGTTCCTGTGCATCGTCCAGTTCCTCATACTTGGCAAGATCGGCCATCAAACCGCCGCCCATTACGTCCCATGTACTCCAGCCCTCGGCATTGTCGAGGGTTTCCAGAACTTCATTGACCGTATGCAGGGCGGTCTTTCCGGCGTTGATAGCTTCCAGCAGCTCCCGTTTTTGGACTTTCAGCGCGGCAATACGGCTTTCGCTTTCCGCAACCTGCTGTGCGGCAGGGTGGGCAGATGCTTTGATGCTTTTGATTTTTTCGGAAAGAGCAGCTTGATACTGCCTTTCGCAATCGGACAGCCGTGCCAACCTATTTTGAATTTGTGCTAAATCAGCATCAACGGAAGAAAGGTCATGGAGAGCCGCATCGTACTTGACACGGGCTGCATAGGCTTCCTGCCGTTCTTTGTCCAGCTTCTCATCCATCTTTCCGATGACCTGATAGAAAAATGTGGCAAGGCTGTGTCCCTCCAGACGGTCCACGTCAGCCTGTTCCGCCAGCTTGGATTTTTCCAGCTTTTTCAGACGATCAGCAAGCGTATCTCTCTGGGCGGTCAGTTCTTTCTGCTTTGCTTCACAGTTCTTCTTTTCTGCGACCTGCTGCCAAAGTTCTTTCAATGTAGAATCACTCATATGGAATGTCCTTTCCAGGCATTACGTTTCTTCATTCAGAAGCTGGTTCAAAAAATGCTGCCGATTATTTACAAATGTTTTGGTGATAACGTAGCTGTCCGTATCTTCATACTGACAAGGATGAATCGTGCCATTGTCGAAGCTAAAAATTTCAGCATCAGGCATTCCGAGGAGAATGGGTGAATGTGATACTATAATGAATTGCGCCCCTTCTTGGGCACACCGATAAATGTTAATCAGTAACGTGAGCTGCCTCTGCGGGGATAAAGCGGCTTCCGGCTCGTCAAAAATATAGACTCCATCTGCACCCATGTAGTCCTGCGCAATGGCGAGGAAACTTTCACCGTGTGATTTTTGGTGATAGCCTTTGGAGGGATGATCGTCATCGGAATAGTCGATTTCCTTGGTGGCTACATTGTAGAAGCTCTCTGCCCGGAGAAAATACCCGAACTTTGGTCTACGATACCCTTTGGAAATCGTCATAGCCTCACATAGTTCCGAATGGGAGTTGTATGTGGAAAATGAATAATTCTTCGTTCCACCCTCTGCGTTGAAGCCGTAAGCAACAGCGATTGCTTCCAGAAGCGTAGATTTTCCGCTTCCATTTTCGCCAACAAAGAACGTAATGGGCTTATGGAATGTAAAAGTGTCGATTCCGCTGATGGCAGGAATCTGACGAACATAATTGTATGGGCGAACTCTGTTCCAGTCGATGGTCAGCCCTTGGATAAACAGATCATTCATACAGTACTCCTTACTATATAATGTAGGAGAACGCTTAGTTCCGCTCAAACCCAAGATAGCGGGTGCCCTGAAAACTCAGTTTTCCGATGTCGCCCTGCACGAGCAGACCATAATCGCTTCCGTCCACTTCAAATTCCATCCGGTCTCCGCTTTCTACCTGAAAGGTCACATAATAGGAAGTGTAGGTGCTGGTTCTATATCCATGTGCACCAGACAAATCCCCAGCGTTTGCAGCGTCGGAATGCGAAATATCAGTTCGCTTTGCTACCACTGCTGCTGGAACAGATAGACGGGGTGAGTGATTGTTTTTGTTCCATGTGCGAAGATTTGAAATCAGCGTAAAAATAAATAGACACATCAATCCGAAAAAGATAAGTGGGAATACTATGCTGAACACAGTGTTAAACCAGCCAAAAAACATATTACTCCTCCAAAATTTCCTCCAGCAGGTCTTTTACATCGTCCAGAAAAGATTCTTCTCCGAGGGTGTTCACCTTGAAGAACACCGCTTGACTGCCGCCCGCTGTAATTGCAGACAGCCGAATCGGGCTATCTCCATTCTGGAACATGGTCAGTGTCAGACTCAGGCGGTTGCCGCCCATCATGCTGTACCGTTCAAACACACGGACACTGCACCGGGCATCGCCCTCTTTGAAATCACTGCCTGCCTCTAAATCTGCCGACCAACTGCTGTCCGGGATTTCTTGTTCCAGCTTCCGAAGCAACTTGTCAAAATTCTTGTTTCGGATGGTCTTTTCAAAGATTGCCATAATGGTTCCTCCGTTCTGACAATTAAAAATCAGTCCCTTATTTTTGATACGAGCAGAGCCACAGGAAAATTGCGGAGAAATCGCTTGAAGAGAGGAATTTTGTCTAATTTGATTATAGCATATCTTTTGGAAGAACAAAATACTTTATGTACGCCGCCCGCAGGCGGCAAAAGTCAGTCCGGGGGAAATTCCAGTTCGGCAAACTCTGCATCGGTCAGCAGTTTCAGCTTTTCGATAACGCCCTCCGATAGTTCCCGCAGGGCAGTTTCATCGGGCATCAGGTAGCACTGCATGAGCAGCAGTTCGTGCACCAGCCCTAGCCGGGTGCCGGTGTTGTAGAGCATCATCAGCAGGAGTTCTTCATGGTTAAAGTTCATGGCCGCTCCTTTCTTTTTTACATCCGCTGGGATTGCACTCCGGGGCATCGCACTTTTCCTTGAGATTCATCAGCACCGAATGGCGTTCCGGCTGCTTGTCCAGAAACCCCTGTAAATCTTTGAAGCCGATGCTGTCCACATAATGCACAGACACCTCGCCATTGCGTTTGAGTGCGATCACATCGCTGACCGACAGGCTGTGCCCCTCAAAATCCTGCGGACGGGAGAGGTTGAACATCTGAAATAGTTCTTCCAAAATCTCGTTGTTCGGCACATCCTGCCACATGGCGGGCAAATCAGCATAGTAGGTGACCTCATAATGCTCCGGGTCGGGCGCTTTGCCTCGACGATTCAACTCCCGCATGGAAGCAAATCTTTCATCGAGGATTTTTTCGTCATGCCGCAGCTGCATCACCATATAAACATCGCACCCTGCGTTCAGAAACTTCTGCGGGATGTCTGTCATGGGTTCACCGTCAAAATTCTGGTTCCATTTTTGCTGCATCGTCCACCTCACAGTTCTGGCGCAGACCGTGCAGAGGATTTTGGCGCAGACGTATCACCAGCCAGTTCTGCCAGCTTTTCCAGTGTGGAAGGGCGGTGGTCTGCGCTCAGTTCCTCGGCTTCCGCAACTTTGTCCATGACTGCATCGTAGTCCTGCAACAGCCGCCGCCCCTTTTCCATGTGGTGCGCTTCCAGAATCTGCTCACGTGCTTCCTGAATGGTCAGTTCCGGGGCATCCAGCTGCCCACCGTCCATCACAGAATAATCGCTGTGGTAGAGGGTGTAATCCCATCCATCCTCACAGGACTGGATTGCAAGGTAGCCTTTGCCGCCCAGTTCCCACGCCGCCTGCTCGTCCTGTGTCTGAATCTCCGGGTAGAAGTCGGCATGGTTTCGTTCCATGACCTCGGCAAACTGGCAGATGTGGAACACATTGCCCAGACCGCCCATGTCAAAGTGATAATCATCCTGATGTTCCAGCCGTGCCGTAAAGCTGCGCCCATCCGGGTAATCCACCTGAATCACGCCGCCATCTGGAATGCGATAGAGGTCATCATAGTGGCTGTTGATGAGCCGAATGTCTTTCGGCAGCGTTTCCGGCTCCCAGATGCGCCGTCTGCCGATGCCCGCCTGCGGAATGTTTTCGAGGATCTTTACGCTTTCCTGTTGGATGGCCTTACGGTCATCGTCCGAAAGTTCAAACAGATACCAGTTCCGGGCGGCAGGGATGGCGTTCCGTCCATCGGGCGGCAGGTTCTTTTCCGAGATCTGCCCACTTTCCAGCGGCTCGCCAGTTACCTTGTTATAAGTGGCAAAGCCGACCCCTGTACCGTTTTCCCGGAGATGCAGATAGCGTTCATCGTTGATAAGGTAGACCGCTTCTTTTATCTGCTCCATCAGCACCCACCTTCAAATTCCAGCGAAAACTTGCTGCGGCCATCGGCTTCACAGGACAGCAGCACGGTGGCATTGTAGGTCTTGCCCTTGGCACTCTTGCAGTCCTTCAGGCGGACCCGACCATCCCGCAGCAGCTTGTCCGCCACATGAGCGTCCATGCGTTTGCCGAGCCGTTTCAGAAAAGCATTATCCTTCCACAGCACGAAACGGCACTCCCGGTTCTCGCAGAACCAGCCCTTTTCACGCTCCACAACATTTGCACCGCAGTTCGGGCAGACACCAATAATTTTGTTTTTCATAAGCGCATTCGCTCCCTTCGCAGCCTCGGTGGTCATTACCAGCGAGGAGATCATTTCCTTGATTTCAGTCATAAAAGTTTCCGGCTCCATTTCGCCACGCTCGATTTGCAGCAGCTTTGTTTCCCAATCGGCGGTCATTTCCGGGGATTGGATCTCTTCGGGGATCACGGTAATAAGGGCTTTGCCCTTGTCGGTGGGCAGCAGCACCTTGGTTTTCTTGGTGCCCTTGCGTTCCAGAAAGCCCTTCTGCACCAGCTTTTCAATAGTTGCGGCACGGGTGGCCGGGGTGCCGATGCCCTGACGTTCCACACCCTCCGGCATACTGTCTGCACCCGCTGCCTGCATAGCGGACAGGAGCGTATCTTCCGTGTAGGATTTCGGCGGGGACGTTTGACCTTCCTTCAGTTCGGCATCAGCAACGCTGCACTGGCTCTGCTCTTGCGCATCGGGCAGCACAGCCGGTTCTTTCTGTTTGCCCAGCAGCTCGCCCAGCATTTTCCGCTCCATGGTTTTCCATCCCTCGGACAGCACCACCTTGCCCTTTGCGGAGAACTTCTCCCCGGCACAGATGGTAGTGAGCGTGGTTTCTGCATAGCAGTAAGGCTCACCCACGGCACAGAGCAGCCGTGCGGCAATCAGCCGCAGGACATTCCGCTCCCCGGCAGGGAGGGCGGCAAGATCTGCTTTTGCCATGCTTTTCGTGGGCAGCAGTGCATGGTGGTCGGTGACCTTGCTGCCGTTGATGACCTGCTGCACATGGATGGGAAGCGGTTCCTCCACAGCAAACGCCTTGCCCACATCCGTCACCAGCCCCGGCAGGGATGCCGCCATATCCTCCGTCAAAAAGCGACTATCCGTTCGGGGATAGGTGATGAGCCGCTTTTCGTAAAGACTTTGGGCATAATCCAAGGTCTGCTGTGCCGTAAAACCCAGCAAGCGGTTGGCATCCCGCTGCAATGCTGTCAGGTCATAGAGCTGCGGCGGGCTTTCGGATTTCTCCTTGCGTTCCATCTTCTGTACCGTGACACGCTCCTCCTTTCGGCATTTGGATAGCAAAAGCTCGGCATCCGCTTTCTGTGCAAACCGCTTGCTGGATGCGATGCCGCCGTCTGCAAGGGTCAGGGCAACCGTGTAGAACTTTTCCGGCACAAAGGCGGCGATGGCAGCTTCCCGCACCACCGTCATGGCAAGCACCGGGGTCATAACACGCCCCACCGCCAGCGGTTGCCCGTACAGGCACGAAAAAAGCCGGGACGCATTGATGCCAACCATCCAGTCGGCACGTTCCCGGCAGAGTGCTGCGTTGTACAGCGCATCGTATTCAGTTGACGGTTTGAGATGGGCGAAACCCTCCCGGATGGCACTTTCTTCCATACT
>OGIM01000278.1_pt1 | contig 20219 bp, 20 predicted proteins | sample 1571801 | NCBI WGS metagenome assembly OGIM01 (sample SAMEA2582106, study PRJEB24529) | metagenome | biome: Human gut stool | place: China | collected 2011
TAAATATTCTTTCCGCTGAACATGGCCAGAGCGCAAGCGGAGGCCATTCCAAATCGTCCCGCCCTCTTGTATTTATCATATCTTTATTGACAACAAACCGCACTTTGCCGTAAACTGAGAGCATAAAACCGGCGCTGCGCCGGAAAAGGGGCGTAAGGTAAATGAACGATACTGTACACTTTGAAAAAACTCTCTCCAGCGAGACCCTGTTCGAGGGGCGGGTCATTACCCTGACCAAGGACACCGCACTGCTGGAAAACGGCAAGACCGCTACCCGCGAGGTGGTGCATCACCACGGCGGTGCCTGCATCCTGCCTTATTTTGCAGACGGCACCATCTGCATGGTGCGGCAGTTCCGCTATGCCATGCAGCAGCAGCTGTGGGAGCTGCCCGCCGGTAAGCTGGAAAAGGGCGAGGACCCCTTTGAAGCTGCCAAGCGGGAGCTGGAAGAGGAGTGCGGCCTGACCGCCGACAACTACATCTCGCTGGGCGAATTCTACCCCACCGTGGGCTACGATACCGAGGTCATCTATACTTGGGTAGCCACCGGTCTGCACGAGACCAAGATGCACCTTGATGCGGACGAGTTCCTGACTCCCGACCGGGTGCCGCTGGAAAAGGCGTACCAGATGGTCATGAGCGGCGAGATCAAGGACGGCAAGACCATTGCAGGCATCCTGAAACTGAAGGCTCTGCTGGCCGAGGGCAAGCTGTGATCTTATACGAGGACGCCGCCCTTGTGGTGCTGGACAAGCCTGCCGGGCTTTCCAGCGAGGAGGGTGTGCCCGCCGCGCTGCGCGCCCACTGGAACGCACCTGATGCCTTTGTGGGGGTGGTGCACCGGTTGGACACCGGTGTGTCCGGGCTGATGGTCTATGCCCGCACCCCGGCAGCTGCCGCCGCCCTGAGCCGTCAGGTGACCCAAAGTCAGGACGCCTACGCCGTGCAGGACGGCCGCGCCGAGGGCAAAGCCGCCGCGCCGCAGTTCGTCAAGCAGTACCGCGCGATCCTCGCCGGTGTGCCGGACGCGCAGCTGCCCGCCGCCGGAGTGCTGCGGGACTACCTGTTCAAGGACAGCCGCAAGGGCAGGGTGTTCCCGGTCAGCCGTCCCCGCAAGGGGGTGCGGGAAGCGGTGCTGGAATACCGCATCCTTGCTACGGCAGGGGAGAACAGCCTTGCCGAGATCACCCTGCACACCGGGCGCACCCATCAGATCCGGGTGCAGTTTGCTTCCCGCAAGCACCCGCTGTACGGCGATGGCAAATACGGCAGCCGCCAGAAGGGCAGCATTGCCCTGCAAAGCTGCGGCCTGCGCTTTGTGCACCCGGACACCGGCAAGCCCATGGCCTTTTCTCTGCCCCTGCCTGCCGCCGCACCGTGGAAGGAGTTTTTGGAATTAGGTGAGTGATATGGAACAGCAATACAAGACTGATGCCGAAATTTACGCCGTGCTGGAACGGGAGATCATCGACCTGACCATCCGTCCCGGCTCTTCGCTGAGCGAAAACCCGCTGTGTGCCCGGTTCGGTGCGCCGCGCTCCCTGATTCGGGTGGTGCTGCAAAAATTGCAGGAAAACGGGCTGGTGCGCATCGTGCCCTACAAGGGCACCACCGTCACCCGGCTGAACCGGCGCATCGTGGACGAGCTGATCTACGAGCGCACCGCCGTGGAAGGGCGCATCCTGCGGGACTTTGCCCCCATCGCCACCCCGGCGCAGCGGGCGCAGATCCGCGCGCGGGTGGACGCCTACGAGGCGCTGGCGCGCGCCGAGGACCCGGACTTCAACAAGCTGTACGAGATGGACTGCCGCCTGCACGAAACATGGTTTGCCGCCATGGACAAGATGTACCTGTGGAGCACCTTACAGAACGCCCACGCCGATTACAGCCGGTTCCGTATGCTGGACACCATGACCACCGGCGGGCTGGACGAGGTGATCGCAGACCACCGCAACCTGCTGAACGCCATCGAGCGGTGCGACCTTGCCGCCTTTGAGCCGCTGGTGGAGCGCCACCTGTACGGCGGCATCCGCCGCCTTGGCAGCAAGCTGACCGAGGAATACGCCGACTTTTTTGAGCCGGAGACCGTGAAATAATGCAAAATTGTTCCACGGGGAACAAAGAAACGAGAGCCTCCCGGCGCACCGGGAGGCTCTCGTTATTGTTGTATTTTGTTCAGAAAAACGCGCTTTAGCCGAGGATCAGGCTTGCAATGCTGGGCTCCTGAGCCTGAACAGTGCTCGTGCCAGTCTTGCCGTCATACTTTGCCAGAATCGTCTCAAAGTCCAGATACTTTGCATCTACCTGAGGTTTAAAGTTGCTGTACTCTACGCGCACCTTTAGTGTTTCCACGCCGTCCTCATTATACTTTTTGAGCTCTGCATACTCCGGCACACTGCTGTTACCTTTGTAGACAAAGGAATAGACATCCGTTAAGCCCGAATACTTCATGGTCTGGGTCTCAGTATAATCATTGCCCTTCCATTCCTGTTTGAACTCCCGTCCCTCAATCGGATTGACCGGGCTAATTTGATCCTGTAGCTTGCCCTTTATGTTCCTAACCGTATATTCACCAAGCTTACCATCTGCGCTCGGCTTTTTATACGGAGTAATATACCATCCCTTCTGCGTTTTCAGATCGAGCAAAACGATCTGGCTCGCTTCCATGCCCTGCGTCCGCGTCGTGAGATCTACATAAACGCGGCTTCCATCGGTCGAGACCAGCATATCGCCAGTCATACTCTCCCCGATTGGCTCGAACTTCAGTGTTTCGTTCATCGTATAATTGCCGGTTCCAAGCTTCTTGTAGAACTTTGCCGTCCGGCTCTTTTCATAGGCAATGGTCTCATTTTTGCCTTCGCTGCCAGTTCCGGAGCTGGAGCTGCTGGAACTGGAGCTGCTGGAGCTGGAACTGGAGCTGCTGGAGCTGGAGCTGCTGGAACTGCTGGAGCTGGAGCTGCTGCCAGGGTTGCTGGAACTGGGTGCATCGGTGCCGCCGCAGGCCGTCAGCAATGAAACAGCCATGACTGCTGCCAATGCAACGGCTGCAATTTTCTTGGACAATCTCATCTTGATGTTCCTCCTGTTTTTGGTTTGAAGATTCAAGTAGAAACAAACCCCTGAACGCTTCTATTTGTGCCCCTAGCTTAGTTCCCGCAAACGGACTTGTCAAGCACCATTCCATTTTTTGTCATCTCGTTCAAAAAACGGCTTAAAAAATTGGCATTATGATCTTGCATTTTGCTTTGCCGACCGGAAAAGTAATTCTATACAGACCCCTTATTCCTCAGAACACCCCGGTGATGAAGATTTCTAGCCCGATGCCAATGAGGATGACACCGCCCAGAATACTGGCCTTGCCGGAAAGCTGTGTGCCGAACTTTTTGCCGATGCGCAGGCCCGCCATGCAGAGGATGAAGGTGACCACCGCAATGATAACGGCAGCGGTGAGCGCCATCAGCCAGCCATATTCCGAGATGGTAAAACCCACCGAGAGGGCGTCGATGCTGGTAGCCACGCCCTGCATGAACAGTGCCCCGGCGCTGAGCTCGGCCGCTTCCTCGGCTTCCCCGCCGCGGATGCCGTCCAGCAGCATCTTGCCGCCGATGTAGCCCAGCAGCGCCAGCGCGATCCACGGGATCAGGCTTTCAAAGGACGAGAACAGCTCCACGATGGTGTGCACGCACACCCAGCCGATCATGGGCATCGCGGCCTGAAAAATACCGAAAGTGCCCGCGATCTTCACCATGGTGCTTTTCGTCATCTTAGGGTCATGCAGACCGTTTGCCATGGACACCGAAAACGCATCCATTGCAAGCCCCACGCCCAGCAAAACGCTGTTGAGAAAAAACACAAAACTCCATTCCATTCTGTCTGCCTCCTGTTTGTTGACCGTATTCCAAGCAAAAACAAAACCCGGCCCCGGGCGCATTGTACGTCCGGGACCGGGTGATTTTTTGAGATCCACTCCATGTGCACGGGCGCAGCAAACACGCACCAAAACACATGAGTCTCGCAAATGAAAGCAAGCCAGACCAGAAAGCGGTCATTATGTTGACTTGCTGCGCTCTGCAAAGCGCCTGCTACTCCCCCACGGGTATTGTGATTTCGTTTATTCTAGCACAGTTTTAAGGGGAAGTCCAGACAAACCTGACGGCAGGGACGCGTAAAAAATGCGCTTCCCACCGGACGAGACGATTTAGAATGCCCGCCGCATGTGCTTTGGGCATTTTTAGCGGAAAATCATTTGATATTTCGGGAACCCGGAACGCCTGCGGGCGTTCCGGGTTCCCATTTTCACGGGAGGGGTTTCCCCTCAGTGCTTCAACTTGAGGTACAGCGCTGGTGCGACACGGTGCACCGCTGCCTGAAAGACGTGTGCAGGGGTCACTGCGCCGCTCTGCTTCAGCTGCTGCCATGCGGTGCGGCGGCATTCCAGTGCCCTTTGTGCCTGCGGGCTTTTGCGCTCTGCCGGGGTGATGGCGCGCCAGTTCTGCACAAAATACTTTACGATCAGCCAGTAATATACGCACAGCACGTCCGTCAGTCCCTGCTCCCGGGCACAGGTGAACATGGCATAGTTCGCCGCCACCTGATCTTCCAAATTCCGCACGGTGCGCTTGCTGTGCATAGCGCTTTCCGTGACCTGCCGGTAGTCATACAGAGCCTGTGCAATGCAGACCACTTTATTTGCCTCCGAAAAGACCTCGACCTGAAAGGTCGCATCCTCGCCGATCGTTCTGTTTCCAAAACGATGTGCGCCGATCAGTTCCGTGCGGTACAGCTTGCAGCACATTCCCGGAAACGGTGCCAGCATCATCTTGCTGAGCACTTCGTGCCGGGTCAGCGTTTCGTCTTTTATCAAGCGTTCTACACGGTGCTTGTCTTTGCCGCTTTCGTCCGTCAGCCGAAAATCGCAGACGGCTGCATCCGCCTGCTCTGCTACTGCTTTTCGATACATCGCTTCCAGATAGCGCGGCGCAACGGTATCGTCCGAGTCCACAAAGGTGATCCACTTTCCCTTTGCGGCATCCAGACCGGTATTGCGCGCAGCCCCCACACCGCCGTTCTTCTGATGGATCACCCGCACACGGTCGTCCCGCAAAGCGGCAGCATCGCACAGGGCAGGGCAGCCGTCCGGGGAGCCATCGTCCACAAGGATCAGCTCAAACTGTGCAAACGTCTGCGCAAGGATCGAGTTTATGCACTCGTTCAGGTATTTTTCCACCTTGTACACCGGAACGATCACACTGATCTCCGGGCATTTTTTCTCTGCCATCTGCCTTCCTCACTTTTCGTTTCGTCCGCTGTGCCGGTGCTGCAAAAAAGCCCACGCGGGCAAGCATACGGCCTGCGTGGGCTTTGCAGCGATTCAGCGGAAAGGATCTTTCAGCTTGCGCTGTTCCTTATTCTTTCTCTTCGGGGTCTGCCTCCGGGGCTTCGGTGGCGGCAGCTGCGTCGGCAGCTTCCATCTCGGCCAGCTGCTCGGCGGTGGGCTCGGCATCGGCTTCAGAAGCGTCGATCTTCTCGGTCTGTGCTTCGTCGTCGTGGTCGGTGCGTGCCAGCACCATCACCTTGTCGTTCTCACCCAGACGCATCACCCGCACGCCGGAGCCGTAGCGGCTCTGCAGCGGGATCTCGTTGGCGTGCAGACGGATGATGATGCCCTCCTGACTGCTCAGCAGCACGTCATCCACATCGTCCACGATCTTCACGGCGGCAACCTTGTCGCGGCTCACATCGTAGTTGCGGATGCCCTTGCCGCCACGGGCGGTGATGCGGTAGGTGTCGATATCCGAGCGGCGTCCCTTGCCGTTCTCGGTCACGGTCAGCACCGTGCCGCCCTCGCGGCAGATGCACACGCCGACAACTTCATCGCCCTCTGCCAGACGGATGGCGCGCACGCCGTGGCCGTTACGACCCATCGGGCGGGCGTTCTCCTCGTTGAAGCGGATGGCCTGACCGTTGCGAGTGGCAACGATAAGCATATCGTGGCCGGAGGTCAGGCGGGTCCATGCCAAGGCGTCGCCCTCGTTCAGGGCAATGCCGATCAGGCCGCTCTTGCGGATGTTGGCGTACTGCTCCAGCGGGGTGCGCTTGATGAGACCCTGCTTGGTGACCATGGTCACATAGCCGCCCGACTGCTCGGCATCCTTGCTCTGGCAGATCATGTTGGTGACCTTTTCGCCCTCCGCCAGCTGCAGCAGGTTGACAATGTTCATGCCCTTGCTGGTGCGGCTGCCCTCGGCGATGGTGTAGCCCTTGATGCGGAACAGGCGGCCCCGGTCGGTGACAAAGAGCACATAGTCGTGGGTAGAGCCTACGAACATCTCCTGCACGATATCCTCTTCCTTGCGGGTCATGCCGGAGATGCCGCGTCCGCCACGGCGCTGTGCCTGATAGGTGGCCTTGAGCTGACGCTTGATATAACCGGCCTCGGTCAGGGTGTAGACGCACTGCTCCTCGGCGATCAGATCCTCGATATCCACCTCGCCGGTCACGGACTGGATCTCGGTGCGGCGCTCGTCCCCGAAGCGCTTCTTCATTTCCAGCAGCTCGTCCTTGACGATGGCAAGCACCCGGGCGTCATCCGCCAGAATGGCTTCCCAGTCCTCGATCTTGGCCTGCAGGCTGGCCAGTTCTTCCTCGATCTTCAAGATCTCCAGACCGGCCAGACGACCCAGCTGCAGCTTAACGATGGCGTCTGCCTGCGGGTCGTCAAAGCCGAACTGCTCCATGATGGCAGCTTTGGCTTCTGCCATGCCGCCCTTGCAGGCGCGGATGGTGGCGATGAGCTCGTCCACGATGTCGGTAGCCTTTTTCAGACCTTCCAGAATGTGGGCGCGCTCCTTGGCCTTTTTCAGGTCGTACTGGGTGCGGCGGCGCACCACCTCGTCCTGAAACTCCACATACTTCTGCAGCATCTGCTTCAGGGTGAGCACCTTGGGCACCTTATGGTCGATGGCCAGCATAATAACGCCCACGGTGTCCTGCAGCTGGGTGTACTGGTACAGCTGGTTCAGGATGACCTGTGCATTGGCGTCCTTGCGGACATCCACCACAATGCGCATACCCTTGCGGTTGGTCTCATCGTTCAGGCCGGTGATACCCTCGATGCGCTTTTCCTTGACAAGGTCTGCCATGTGCTCGATGAGGCGCGCCTTGTTGACCATATAGGGGATCTCGGTAATGACGATCTGGGTGCGGCCGTTCTTGGTCTCCTCAATGGTGGCGCGGCCGCGCAGGGTGATCTTACCGCGGCCGGTGGCGTAGGCGGCGCGGATGCCGCTGCGTCCCATGATGATGCCGGCAGTGGGGAAGTCCGGGCCCTTGATGTGCTCCATCAGGCCGGGCAGGTCGATATCCGGGTCATCGATATAGGCGATGCAGCCGTCAATGACCTCGCTCAGGTTGTGGGGCGGGATGTTGGTAGCCATACCGACCGCGATGCCCTGACTGCCGTTGACCAGCAGGTTGGGGAAGCGGCAGGGCAGCACGCTGGGCTCCTTTTTGGTCTCGTCAAAGTTGGGGTCCCAGTCGATGGTGTCCTTCTCGATATCGGTCAGCATCTCCACCGCCATGCGGCTCATGCGGGCCTCGGTGTAACGGTAAGCAGCCGGGGGGTCGCCGTCCACAGAACCAAAGTTACCCTGACCATCTACCAGCGGATAGCGCAGCGAAAAGTCCTGTGCCAGACGTACCATGGCGTCGTAGACCGATGCGTCGCCGTGGGGGTGGTAAGAGCCCAGCACCGCACCGACGGTATCGGCAGACTTGCGGTATGCATGGCTGGGGTCGTTGCCGCGCTCGTGCATGGTGTACAGAATGCGGCGGTGAACGGGTTTCAAGCCGTCCCGCACATCGGGCAGGGCGCGGGACACGATGACCGACATGGAATAATCCAGGAAGGCCGTCTCGATCTCCTTTTTGACATCGCGGATGATCTTTTTGGTTCCGCTGCCCGGTATCATCACATAATCTTCTTCCATTTGTTCCTCCGTGTCTTACACGTCCAGCTTTGCGTACTGGGCGTTGGTCTCGATAAAGCGGCGGCGGGGCTCCACCTGATCGCCCATCAGGATGGTAAAGGCTTCGTCGGCCTTTTCGGCATCCTCGATGGTGATCTGCACGATGACCCGGTTGTCCGGGTTCATGGTGGTCTCCCACAGCTGATCGGGGTTCATCTCACCAAGGCCCTTATAGCGGTTCACCTTTGCGCCGGGCATCTCCTGCGAGAGGATGGCCATTTCCGCGTCGTTGTAGGCGTACTTGATGGTGTTGCCCTTCTGCACCTTGAACAGGGGCGGCTGTGCCACATACACATGACCCTGCTCGATCAGCGGGCGCATATAGCGGAAGAAGAAGGTCAGCATCAGGGTGCAGATGTGGGAGCCGTCCACGTCCGCATCGGCCATGATGAACACCTTGTCGTACCGCAGCTTGGAGATATCGAACTCGTCACCGATGCCGCAGCCCAAAGCCAGCACCACCGGCATCAGCTTGTCGTTGCCGTAAATTTTATCGGCCCGGGCCTTTTCCACGTTCAGCATCTTGCCCCACAGCGGCAGGATGGCCTGAATGGCAGAGTCGCGTCCCATCTTGGCAGAGCCGCCTGCAGAGTCGCCCTCGACGATGAAGATCTCGGTGCGGCTGGGGTCTTTTTCGCGGCAGTCGGCCAGCTTGCCGGGCATCCGGCTGGTTTCCAGCGCGCTCTTGCGGCGCACCAGCTCGCGGGCCTTTTTGGCGGCGGCGCGGGCGCGGGCGGCCTGTGTGGCTTTTTCAAAAATGGCCTTTGCCACGCCGGGGTTCTCCTCGAAGAACTCCATCAGCTTGGAGTAGACCATGTTGGAAACGAGGGTGCGGATCTCGGTATTGCCCAGCTTTGCCTTGGTCTGGCCTTCAAATTCGGCCTCCTGCAGCTTGACCGAGATAACGCAGATCAGACCCTCGCGCACGTCTGCGCCGGACAGGTTCTCGTCCTTGTCCTTCAGCAGGCCGTGGCTGCGCCCGTAATCGTTGAACACGCGGGTCAGGCTGGCCTTGAAGCCCTCTTCATGGGTGCCGCCGTCCGGGGTGTTGACGTTGTTGGCAAAGCTCAGCAGCAGCTCGTTGTAGCTGGAATTGTACTGCAAGGCGATCTCTGCCACGCCGCGGTCGGTCTGTCCCTTGAGGTAGATGACGTTGGGGTGCAGCACTTCCAGCTTGCGCTTTTCGCCCAGATAGGTGACAAAGCTCTTGATGCCGCCCTCGTAGCACATCACCTCGGAGCGGTAGCAGGGGTCGCCCTCCTGCCCGTCCTCCAGCACGGGGGTGTACAGCTGGCGCTCGTCGGTCAGGGTGATCTTGACACCGGCGTTCAGGAAGCTTTCCTCCCGCAGGCGCTTTTCCAGCGTGTCGAAGTCGTAGACGGTGGTATCCTTGAACATCTCCGGGTCGGGTTTGAAGGTGACCCGGGTGCCGGTGACGCCCTCGGCTACCGTGCCGATGCACTTCAGGGCGCCGTCCGGGTCGCCCCGACGGAAGGTCTGCTCGTACTCCTTGCCGTCGCGGCGCACGTTGACGGTAAGCCACTCGGAGCAGGCGTTGACCACCGAAGCGCCCACGCCGTGCAGACCGCCGGCCACCTTGTAGCCGGAGTTCTCGCCGCCGAACTTGCCGCCGGCGTGCAGGATGGTGTACACCACGGTGACGGCAGGCAGACCGGTATCGGCCTGAATGTCCACGGGGATGCCGCGGCCGTTATCGGTGACCTGAATGATATTGTCCTTCAGGATCTTGACCTCGATGTGGTCGCAGTAACCGGCCAGCGCCTCGTCAATGGCGTTGTCCACGATCTCGTACACCAGATGATGCAGACCGCGCTCACCGGTGGAGCCGATATACATACCCGGGCGCTTGCGCACCGCCTCCAGACCCTTCAGCACCTGAATTTCGCTGGCGTTATACTCGTGGTCGGTCGCGGTATCGGCATTTGTACTGGTAATGATTTCTTCTGCCATATCCTTTCTCCCTTTTGTTCATTTTTGCGTTTGTTTTTTCAAATTATAGCAAAGCGGGAACCGGTACACCATGGTGTACTTTTTTCTCGCCGTTTTGTTGTGTTTTCACGCGCTGCCCGCAGCGGGCGTTCCGGCTGGCACGGTGCGGCGTTCCGGGCAGTTCCGGGGCTTTCCCATCCCTCTTTTTTCTGTGGATCTTTCGGAAATTTTACTCCACCATCTTTTCGGCTCTGCGGCGCATGGCGGTGCTGGACAGTTCCGAAAGATACACCGCATCCACCAGTCCTCCGTCTGCCAGCACATAGCACTGGGGCAGCTCGTCCGAAAGGCTGACCACCGCCCCGTTCTTCTGGGCGTAGTTCAAAAACTCCCGTCCCCGGGGGGAGGTGGTGGTGGTCTCCAGATCAAAGATGCCAATGATATCACGGTCGTTCAGAACATAGTCCCGCCCCAGATGAATATACATACTGTATTTTCTCCCGTGTCTTTTGTTTGCATAAAGCCTTTCGGAATACAGGTTTTATGCAATGCAGCTTGCAACAATTTTCCATACTGTCAGACCCGGTTCAGCACCCCGCCGTCCATGCGGTACACCTCGCCGTCGGTCTTTAAAAAGTCCGTGTCATCGCAGCTGGTCACAAAGGTCTGCTTTTCCTTCATGCAGGTGAGCAGATACTGCTTGCGCCCTTCGTCCAGTTCGCTCAGCACATCATCCAGCAGCAGTACCGGGTGCTCCCCGGTGATCTGCGCCGCCGCCGCGGCTTCCGCCATTTTCAGGCTCAGCACCACGCTGCGCTGCTGTCCCTGACTGGCATACACCCGGGCGGGCTGGTCGTCCAGCAGCAGCTCCAAGTCCTCGCGGTGGATGCCGCACAGGCTCTGCCCGGCGCGCAGCTCCTCCTCCTGCCGCTGGCGCAGCAGCGCGGCAAGCCCGCCCGGCGCAAACTGGGCGGCATAGCGGACGCTCATCCGCTCTGCCCCGTGGGAAAGCTCTGCATAGTTGGCGCAGGCGCGGGGAGCCAGCAGTTTCAGATACTCCCGCCGCCGCTGCTGCAAAGCTTCACCCTGCGCGGCAAGCTCGGTGTTGAGCACTTCCAGCAGGGTGCGCTTTTCCGCATAGGGGCGCTCCTGCCCGGTTGCGGAGTGGCGCAGCAGCGCATTTTTTTGCTGCAATACCCGCACATAGCGGCGGTAGCTTGCCAGATACCCGGGGTACAGCTGGCACAGCGCAGCGTCCAGAAACTTGCGCCGCCCCTCCGGAGCCCCCTTGACAAGGCTCAGGTGGCCGGGGTCGAACACCACCGCCGGAAAGCTGCCCGCCAGTGCCGCCGCCCGCTTGGGCGCTGCACCGTTTACCGCCGCATAGCGGCCGGGCTTTGCGGCTTCCGGGGTGCCCACGGTCATGCGGATGTGGGCAGGCTCTGCGGGCTCACAGCCCTCCGGCCGGTCCCGCTGGGTGTCGGCTTCCAGCACCGCAAATGCTTCTCCCCGGCGCACAAGCTCGGCATCCTTGCCGCCCCGGAAGCTTTTGCCGCCGGTCAGCAGCCAGATGGCTTCCAGAAGGTTCGTCTTGCCTTGGCCGTTGTTGCCGCAGATGACGGTAAGCTCCCGCCCGGGTTCCAGCCGCGCGGCGCGGATATTGCGATAGTTCTGTACTTCCAGCGAAAGCAGCCGCATTACTGCCCCTGCCCGATCTCTACGCTCTGCCCGTCCAGCTCGATGACGTCCCCGGCGCGGCACTTTTTGCCCCGCATGGTGCACACCTCGCCGTTCACCTTCACAGCACCGCCCTGCACCAGCTCCTTGGCTTCGCCGCCGGTCTCGCACAGTCCGGCAAATTTGAGCAGGGCATCCAGCTTGATAAACTCGGTATGAATGAGAATCTTCTGCATAAAACGCGCTCCTTAGTCGTTTTTAAATCGTACCGGCAGTACCAGATACAGGAAATCGTTGCCCTCTACCGGCAGCACCTTCACCGGGCTCAACGGGCCGCTGATCTCCATGCGCACCTGCTCGGTGCGGGCGTTGCGCAGCGCATCCAGCAGATAGCGGTTATTGAAGCCGATCTCTACCTCGTCGCCCTCGCAGGCGGCGCTGAATTCGTCCACCACGCGGCCGAGGTTGGTCTGGCAGCGCACCACGACTTTACCCTCTGTAAAGGAGATGCGGAGGGGATTTTTTAAACGCTCTGTAATAATCAGCGAGGCGCGCTCGATGGTGGAGATAAAGTCCTTGGTGTCAATGGTCACCCGGGTGCGGCTTCCGGCAGGGATGACGTTGCGGTAATTCAGGAACTCGCCCTCGATCAGGCGGCTCATGATGGTGTAACCGGCGGTGGTGAACACCACATAGCGGCGGTTGGCGCTGATGTGTACATCCTCCTCGTCATCGTTGGCCAGCAGGTGGGACACTTCGGTCATGGTCTTGCTGGGCACGATGATGCGGATATCCTTCACGGCAGTGATGGGGCGCTCCACGATGGCCAGACGGTAGCCGTCCAGCGCCACCATGGTCAGCTTGTCCAGTTCGATCTCGAACAACTCGCCGGTGTGGGCGGGTTTTTTCTCGTCCTGACTGACGGCGTACAGGGTGCGGTCGATCATATCCCGCAGCACGCCGGTCTTGATGGTCAGGGTCTGCTCCGCGCCGGTGTTGGGCAGATCCGGGAAATCGGTGGCCGGCATGGACTGGATCTCGAACTGTGCCACGCCGCTCTGGATGGTGGTCTTGCCGTTATCGGCCGCCACGATACTGATCTGACCTGCCGGCATCCGGCTGATCATGCTGCTGAGCAGTTTTGCATTCAGCACGATCTCGCCCGGCTCCTTGATGTTGGCTTCGATGGTGGTCACGATGCCCATTTCCAGATCGTAGCCGGTCAGGGTGAGCTGAAAACCCTCGGCTTTCAGCAGAATGCCCTCCAGCACCGGGATGGACGAGCGCATGGTGACAGCTTTGGAAACGCCGTCGATGGCTGCACTGAGCAGTGTTTTATCGCAGACGATGTTCAAAACAGTATCTCTCCTTTTTTCACACTTCCGGCTTGATCTGTGCCCTTTGGGCTGCTGCCGGAAGGCAGTAATATATTGAACTTGTTGTAGTAACCGTAGTAGGGGGTGGGGAAGATGTTGAAAACCCGGAAATGTCTTGCCGGGATGCGGGGCTTTGGCTTTCCACCGGGTTGTGGAAGGCTCGTGAAGGAAATGTTGAAAGGTGGGGAACGGTGTTTCTTTCCACAGCCGATGTGAAGAACTGATGTTGAATGTTGAAAACTAAGTGGAAAGTGTGGAAAGCTTCGCCTTTTTGCCACAAGATATAGGCGTATTTTCCCCATTTTGTTCCGTTTTCTCCCCATATTTTGGGGTCACACCCTGAAATGAGTATGACTTTTACCCGGTTTTCCCTGGTTCAGGCCTTCACGTTCTTGATGATATCGCTCACGGTCTCCCGCAGGTGCTGGTCGTTCTTCATGTCTCGCTCCATGGTCTTGAGGGAGTAGACGATGGTGGAATGGTCGCGGCCGGAGAATTCCCGCCCGATCTCCTCCATGCTCATGCCGGTGACCTCCCGCAGGATATAGATGGCAACGCGCCGGGCGGAAGCCACATTGGCGTTGCGCTTGGTGCCCCGGATGTCGGCAGGGGACACGTTGAAGGTGCGGGATACCTCGCCGATGATCTTTTCGATGGTCACCGGCACCGGCTGGGTCTCGTTGAGGATATCCTTGATGGCGTTCTGCGCCACGCTGATCACCGGCTGGATGCCCTCCAGCATATAATAGGCGTTCAGCTTTTTCACCGCGCCCTCCAGCTGGCGGATGTTGTTTTTCAGGTGGTTGGCAATGAACTCTGCCACGTCCTCGGGCAGATCCAGATGCAGCAGCTCTGCCTTGCGCTTTACGATGGCAACCCGGGTCTCAAAATCCGGCGGCTGCACATCGGCGGTCAGACCCCACTCAAAGCGGGTGCGCAGACGCTCTTCCAGACTCTTGATCTCCTTGGCGGGGCGATCAGAGGCGATGACGATCTGCTTGTGGGCGTCGTGCAGGGAGTTGAAGGTGTGGAAGAATTCTTCCTGCGTGGACTCCTTGCCCGCGATGAACTGGATATCGTCCACCAGCAAAAGGTCTGCCACGCGGTACTTCATGCGGAAGTCCTCGGTGCTGCCGGCGCGGATGGCGGCGATCAGTTCGTTGGTGAACTGCTCGCAGGTGACATACATGATGACAAAATCGGGGTGGGTGCGCTTGATCTCGGTCTGAATGGCGGTAAGCAGATGGGTCTTGCCAAGGCCGGAGCCGCCGTAGATGAACAGGGGGTTATAGGCCCCGGAGGGGTTTGCCGCCACAGCCTGCGCAGCAGCAAACGCAAACTGGTTGGACGGCCCCTTGATGAAGTTTTCAAAGGTGAACTCGTAGTTGCCCTGCGGGGAGGCGGGGTTTGCCTCGTACTGCTGGGCCAGCACTACCTCGTGGGGCGGGGTGCTGGGCACCACAAGGGTGATGTCCACATCAAAGCCCAGCACGGACTTGAAGGCCTCTTTGAGCAGGCCGAGGTACCGGTCGGTGACGATCTTGCAGATAAAATCGTTGCGCACCGACAGGGTGATATGGCTGGAGTCCTCAAAGCTGATGGGCTCCAACCCGTCGATATAGAGATTGTACGTTGGCTCGGCCATCTGCGCCTTGCAGTACATCTGGGCCGCTTCTAAAACGTCCTTGAAAGAATCCATAAAACATCCACTCCATTGAATCGGTCGAAGTTTTCAACAATGCTGCTGATACCACGTTAGTATACCACAAAAATCTCCCTGCGTCTATATTACTATAATGTAATTTATAATACATAAGATAAGCCCATACAGAAGCCTTGTGGAAACGCGCCAAAAAGACCACAATATCTGGTAGAAAAAAGTTTTCCACAGCAAAATGGTGAAAAAGTTGAAAAGCTTTTAACAGAAAAATCAGAAAAAAGTTTGCAGAAAACTGCAAAAAATGCTTGACAGAACGTCATACTATGCGATATACTGTTGAATTGCAAGCCTGTCCCCAATCTGGGACCGATCAAGACCCCATACCGGGGATAAGTTTTTACGGAGGATACAACCATGAAGAGAACTTTTCAGCCCAAGAAGCGTCAGCGCAAGGAAGTTCATGGCTTTCTGACCCGCATGAGCACCAAGAACGGCCGTAAGGTCATCAATGCTCGCCGTGCAAAGGGCCGCAAGAGCCTGACTGTCTGATCTTAAACCTTGCAGGTGAGATCCGGCGCAGAAATGAATATGCGCACAAAAGACCGCTGATATCCCATTGGCGGTCTTATTTTTTTACCCGTCAAAAGTTTTTTCGTAAAAATGCCCGGATGGGCTTTTAAACTGCAAAAATTTTTGATATACTGGCTAAAGAGTGCACCTATGTGCACCCGGACGAAAGGAGGTGCCGACGTTATGCGTTATCGTCCGATCCGCCGCAACAGCGAGTTTGGTCGTGTGTACGCCCGCGGCAAGTCCTATGTGAACCCGGCACTGGTGCTGTATGTGCTCAAGACCCGGGGCAAAAACACCCGGGTGGGGCTGACCGCCACCAAAAAGATCGGCCACGCCGTGCAGCGCAACCGCGCCCGCCGCGTGATGAAGGCCGCCATCGACGAGCATCTGGATCACAATATCGGCGGCTACGATCTGATCTTCGTGGCCCGGGGCATGACCCCCAAACTGAAAAGCTGGCAGCTGAGCAGCGTTGTGGCAAAGCTGTTTGCACAGGCCGGTCTGCCGGATAAGGCCAAGCGCCCGGACGCAAAGCCGCCCGCCACCCTGCCCCCGGCCCGCAAGCAGAAGCCGGAGCCCCGCGTGTGAACCGGCTGCAAATGCTCTGCCGCAGGGCGCTGTGCGTGCCCATCCGCATCTACCAGTATACCCTCAGCCCATGGATCGGCCGCAGCTGCCGGTTTTCGCCCAGCTGCAGCAACTACACCATGCAGGCCATCCTGACCCACGGCTGTATAAAAGGCATTCTGCTGGGCGCATGGCGCATTGCCCGGTGCAATCCCTTGGGCAGGTGGGGCTACGACCCCGTGCCGCCGCCCGGCCGCTGGCAAAGCCCCGCCCGTAATTTACAGCCCGCAAAGCTGTTTGAAAAGCGGCACAGGGGATAAAGTTTTCGCTTCTTGTGACGCGCTGCACTGTGGGCGGCGTGTCCTACGATAAAAAATAATGCGTCCCGGGCCACAGCCGGGGCAGAATGGACAAAGGTATGAACTTCTTTTACATCCTGAGCGGTCCTCTCGGCTATGTCATGGAGTGGATCTACAAGCTGCTGCCGAACTACGGCTGGGACATCATCCTCTTCACCCTGCTCATCAACATCGTCAAGATCCCCCTGCAGACCAGCCAGCAGAAGAGCATGGCAAAAATGTCTGCCTTCCAGCCCATGATCTCGGAGATCCAGACCAAGTACAAGGATAAGCCCGAAAAGCAGCAGGAAGAACTGATGAAGCTGCAGCAGGACTTTGGCTATAAGCCCACGGCCGGCTGCGTGCCCATGCTGCTGAATTTCCTTGTCATGTTCGGTGTTATCGGCGTGGTGTATAACCCGCTGGAGCGCATTTTCCACATCAGCGCCGCTGCACTGGCCAGCGCAGGCGAGGCCATGACCGCCGCCGGCATCTCCTTTACCGCCATTACCCGCGATACCAACATCATCGCCGAGGTACTGGCAGGCAACAGCGGCGTGCTGGGCTGCTTTAGCGCACAGCAGATCGCTACCATCACCGAGTTCGGCCAGCACATGAACTTCCTTGGCATCGACCTGACCCGCATCCCGCAGATCGGTCTGTCTCTGGATATCGTGCTGCCGCTGCTGTCGGTCATCACCATGTTCCTGTCCACCCACATCAGCATGAAGGCTTCCGGCCAGCAGATGCAGGGCAGCATGAAGCTGACCATGTACATGATGCCGCTGATGTACCTGTTCTTCTGCTTTACCTTCCCTCTGGCATTCTCTCTGTACTACGTCATTTCCAACATCGTCATGACCGTCCAGACCCAGATCATGCGCAAGTTCTACGACCCCGAGAAGATGCGCAAGGAAGTGGAAGCGGAGATCGCCGCCAAGCGCAAGCAGGAAAAGCGCGGTGTGAAGAACACCACCATTCAGGTCACCGACCCCAAGACCGGCAAGACCATGGAAAAGAACCTTTCCGCCAGCGAGATGAACAAGCGCCGGCTGGAGTATGCCCGTCAGCTGGACGCCGAGCGCTACAAGGACGAGCGCACCGTGCCGCTGAGCGAGCTTGACAAGCAGGATAAACAGTAACAAGGGAGGTAAACGGTTATGATCCGTACACAGGAATCCACCGGTAAGACGGTGGACGAAGCCCGCGCCAAAGCCTGCGCCCTGCTGGGCGTGCAGGCCGACGATCTGAATGTCAGCTATGAAGTGCTGGAAATGCCTCAGAAGACCGGTTTTCTGGGTTTAAAGACCACCCCCGCCAAGGTGCGCGTGAGCGTAGAAGAGCCGGATGCCCCCGCCGCTGCGCCTGCAAAGCCGGTGGAGGTTGTGGCTGAGCAGCCGGTTGAGACTGCCGCTCCCGTGCAGGAGACTGCCCCTGTGGCAGAGGAAACGCCCGCTGCTGTGGCAGAGACTGCCGCTCCCGCCGCAGAGCAGACCGCCGAGACTGCCGAGGAGGCAGAAGAGGTGGAGGTGCCCATCGTTATTGAAGAAAACGCCAAGGTGAAGGCCGCTGTGGACTATCTGCGGGAGGTCATCACCCTGATGGGCGTGGAGAACGTGACCTTCAGCGCCGTGCAGAAGGGCGAGGCCACCATCATCCGTCTGGACGGTGAGAAGCTGGGTGCCCTCATCGGCCGCCGTGGCGAGACCATGGAGAGCCTGTCCTATCTGGCAAGCCTTGTGGCAAACCGTCTGGAAGGCGATTACATCAAGCTGGGTCTGGATGTTGCAGGTTACCGCGACAAGCGCGAGAGCGATCTGACCGCACTGGCACAGCGCATCGGTGCCAAGGTACGCAAGACCGGCCGCAGCTTTGCCATGGAGCCCATGAACCCCTACGAGCGCCGCATCATCCACTCTGCCATCAGCAAGATGGAGGGTGTGCGCAGCGAGAGCAAGGGTGAGGGCCGTGACCGCCGCGTGGTCATCTACTCCACCGCACCGGATGCCCAGACCGAGAACACCTACGGCGAGCGCCGTGGCCGTGGCGGCAACCGGAATGGCCGTCGTCCCGGCGGCAACCGCAACGGCGGTTATCGCGGCGAGCGCCGCAGCGAGAACGGCGGCCGCAACGGCGGCTACCGTGGCAGCCGCAGCGGTGCACCCCGCGGCCCGCGTCCGTCCAGTGTGCCGGAGCGCACCTACGCCCCCCGTGACGCCGAGAGCGCAGCACCCGTAGCACCCAAGCGCACCGAGCGCGTGGATGACTTTGCAGATTTCAGCTTCGGCAAGATCGAGCTGTAAACGGCAAACCTCAACCAAAACCATGCAGCGCCCCGCATTTCCACCGGAAGTGCGGGGCACTTTTCGTTCTGTTTTTCCACAAACATTTTGGAAGATGTGGAAAAACCGCACGGCGGGTGTATCTTTTTGCGCAAAAACGTGGTAAAATAAACTGTAAAATCAGAAAGTGTGCGCTGCGGCGGGTCTGCCGCAGCGGGCACACAAGCAGCGCACCCGCAAGACGGGTGCGCGGAAAGGATGCAGTATGCAGGGATCGACCATTGCCGCCATCGCAACGCCCCCCGGGGCGGGCGGCATTGCCGTGGTGCGCCTGTCCGGCGCAGAGAGTTACGCCGTGGCTGCCCGGGTGTTTCGCCCGGCAAACCCGGCAAAAAAGGTGGAAGAAGCTAAGGGCTACACCGCGCTGTTCGGGCATTTTGTGGACAGGGAAGAAGCCTTTGACGAGGGCGTTGCCCTGTTTTTCCGCGCGCCCCACAGCTACACCGGCGAGGATGTGGTGGAACTTTCCTGCCACGGCGGCAGCGCAGTGGCGCGGCGGCTGGTGGAAGCCTGCCTTGCAGCGGGCGCGCAGCCTGCCGCCCCCGGCGAGTACACCCGCCGTGCCTTTCTGAACGGCAAGCTGGGTCTGACACAGGCCGAAGCGGTCATGGACTTGATCGCTGCAGACGGGCGGCAGGGGGCAGCGCTGGCAAACGCCGCGCTGGGCGGCGCACTGGCGAAAAAGATCAATGCCCAGAAAGCCCAGCTGACCGCCCTGCAGGCGCATCTGGCCGCTTGGGTGGACTTCCCGGAGGAGGATGTGCCGGAGCTGGACCCCGCCCACCTGCGCACCGTGCTGGGCGCGGTACAGCAGGAGTTGGACGCCCTCATCCGCAGCTATGATGCCGGTGCGGTGCTGCGCGAGGGCGTGGACTGCGCCATCGTGGGACGCCCCAACGCGGGCAAGTCTACCTTGCTCAATCTGCTGGCTGGGTTCGACCGCGCCATCGTCACCCCGGTGGCGGGCACCACCCGGGATGTGGTGGAGCAGGCGGTGCAGCTGGGGGATATCCAGCTGAACCTCTTCGACACCGCCGGTCTGCGGGAGACCGAGGACGCCATCGAGGCCGAGGGCATCCGCCGCAGCTGGAAAAAGCTGGAAGAAGCAGGACTGATCCTTGCCGTCTTTGACGGCTCCGAGCCGCCCAGCCGGGAGGACTTGGCGCTGGCACAGCGCTGTGCGGGCCGCCCCGCCATCGCCCTTGTGAACAAGGAGGACAAGCCCACCCGGTTTGATGCGGAGCTCATCGCCCCCTATTTTGCCATGGTGCTGCCGGTCTGCTGCCGGGAAGAGGGGAGCCGCAAGGTCATCGCCGCTGCGGTGGCGCGGCTGCTGGGCACCGGCAGCATCGACCCCCACGCCGCCAGCCTGTCCGGGCAGCGGCAGCTTTCTGCCGCCCTCCGCGCCCGGGACGCCGTAGCCGGGGCACTGGATGCCGCCGCCGGCGGCTTTGGACTGGACGCCGTCTCGGTCTGCGTGGATGACGCTCTGGACGCCCTCTGCGACCTGACCGGCGAAAACGCCTCGGAAGCCGTCATTGAACAGGTGTTCGAGCGGTTTTGTGTGGGGAAATAAGGGCGGGAATGTTCTCTTTTGACACCAAAAGAGAACCGGAAAAGCGTATTGCGTGCTGCGGGGAAGGTTTTTGCTTGCCGCAAGCGTGCAGGGACGCTCCGCTGGGCCAGAGGCAGGGAGGGGTGTTCCGACT
>OGIM01000284.1_pt1 | contig 20016 bp, 12 predicted proteins | sample 1571801 | NCBI WGS metagenome assembly OGIM01 (sample SAMEA2582106, study PRJEB24529) | metagenome | biome: Human gut stool | place: China | collected 2011
AGGGCCGCTACGCTGTATGCGATCGGGTCGGCGCTCATGGCCATTACCGACGAACGGATCTTCTCCGGCGAGTAGGGAACGCCCGTCGTATAGAGCTGTCCGGTCATCTTTTCGTTGGCGATCTCCTCGGCGAAGTTTTCGATGCGGGCGATCTCCTCGGCAGTGTAGGGCTGCGTGAGCAGGCTGTCCAGCCGCAGGTCGCGGTGCAGGCCCATCTTCACGGCGATCTTTTTCACGGCGATCGATACCTCCGGCTGGCGGGCCTCGTCGGTCTTGTAGTACGCTTCGATTTTGTTCATCAGCTCCTTGTACTGTCCCCGGGTCTTGCTCTCCGTGAACGGCGGGGTCAGGTAGGAGATCGTCGTGGCGTACGAGCGGCGTTTGGCCATCATGCTCTCGCCGACGTTGCCGATGGTGTAGTAATAGAAGTGGGGAATGGTGCCCACCAGACGGTCGGGCCAGTCGTAGCGGCAGAGCGCCACCTGTTTCCGGGGCGTGAACTCCAGGCTGCCGTGTGTGCCGAAGTGAATCATCGCGTCGGCTCCGAAGCCGTATTGCGCCCAGAGGTAGGCGCCGATGTAGGGGTGGGGCGGAGCGGTTTTGGCGCCGTGTACGATGGCGAAGGCGTCGTCGCCGACCGCGGCCATGGGCTGCGGCAGCAGCACGACGTTGCCCAGATCGATGCGGGCTACGGCCAGGCACGGTTCGCCCTCCCGGACCGTACTCATATAGTGGCCCGGCGCTTCGCCGTACAGTTGCACGACGTCGGCATAGAGCTCTTCGGGCAGGGCGTCCTGCACCCAGGATTCGTATTCCGACTTTCCGACCAGTGCCGGACGGCCGTTTTTCAGGAAGTCGTCGAAAGCCCCTTCGGCATAGGTGCTCAATACGGCACCCTGCGTCATCAGCAGCTTTTCGAACTCTTTTTCGGTCGCAGGCAGGTTTTTCACCGTGTAGCCTTCGGCCTTGAGCCGTTTCAGGAGATTATAGAGCGACGGCACCGTTTCCAGTCCCTGGGCCGTCAGCGAGGATTGTCCGGCGCCTTTGAAGTAGTAGATCGCTACTTTCTTTTCAGCATTCGGTTTCTGTTTCAGCGAGATGAAGTTGCCGATGATCCGGGTGAAATTCTTCAGCCGCTCGGGAATGGCCTTGAAGAGATAGATTCCCTCTTCGTCCAGTTCCTGATCGTTCAGCACGTAGGGGTAGATCGCGCCGTCCAGTTCGGGTACGACGATACTCTGGGACATGAATCCTCCGAACATCCCCATCGGGTCGCTTTCCCACTCCTCCTGCGTTTCCAGCATGGAGAGCGGCGAGAAGATCGGGATGTTCCGCTCCTTCAGCCACTCCACGGCTGCGTCGGCCTGGCCCATGACCATGCGCCCGTGCGCGAAGTGGATGACCGCGTCGGGGCCGATTTCCCGCAGGAACGCCAGACGCTGGCGGTATGACGAAACGGGATAGACGTTCATTCCTGCGTTTTGCAGCGATACGATCAGGCTGTCGATGTTGGCCCGGTTGCCGCTGAAGGGGTCGTTCAGACCGCCTACGATCGCGATTTTAGGGGCTTTCTCCCGATAAATTCCCTGTTCCCGGAGGTATTTCTCATAGTCCGCGACGGTTTTGAACGAGAGGTCTTCGTCCAGGTGGTAGAGTACGTCCGAAGCGCTCTCGACGGCTTCTTCGGCCGGTGTGACGAAGAAGCGCTTCGCATCGATATGCTGGCGGACGTAGCGTGCCATGTTACGGTAGTTCCGTTTGTTGCCATTGCCGATGTAGGCCGAAAGTCCTGCCTCGGTGAGGCTGTCGAGGCTACAGATGTCGTTTTCCGGATTGGTGGCGGCGTAAATGTAGATAGGGGTGCCTTCGTCGGCTGCCGCGAGGATCTGCGCTCGCTGCTCTTCAGTGATTTTCAGACCCATGCCGAATCCCAGCACCAGGTCGTAACGTCCGAGCCGGTCGAGCCGGTCGAGCGGTATTTCTTCGTATTCGATGAAGTTGTCTTCGTTGGATTTGACGAGGCTGGCCGTCTGATAGTTCTGGAAGTTCACCAGTCCGATCCGGGTCGTGGATGCCCATTTGCTCCACGCCGCCCAGCAGCACAGGACCACTGCGAGTACGGCGACGGCCGCGAGGATCCATTTCTTGTTTTTTGCCATTATTCGAAGTGTAAATTGTTAAGATTCTTGAGGATTGCCGGCGTCCGGATCCATACCGGACGGGCCGTATCTTGAAAACGGACTCTTTTTGCGTGGTTTGGCCGGCAGTCCCGTAGTTCCGGTGCTGCCAGCCAATCCGATCGCATCATTGCGTCTATTTCAGCAACTCGTACTCCAGTTGCGGACGTCCGCGCTCACCGTCGTCGCCCGAACCGAATTTGAGGAACCGGAGCTTGTAGTAGTTTTCCGCACAGTCCTTGATGACGAAGAAACGGTCTGCCTTGACACCCGGATTCTCCACGCCCGGCATCGCGGGGGTGCGCCAGTTGGTGCCGATCGTGTTCGCTTCCGTCTGGAACTCCGCAGATGCCACGTCCGCACGTTTGAAGTCGGCATACGACTTGGTGTCCGTCATGACGATCGCTGTTTCCGCGCCGCCCAGGTTGTTGATCGTGATTACATCCTGCGTGAACGAGATCACCGGTCCCGATGCCATCATGGTCGAAGAGGCGGCGTAGGCCCACATGATGTCCCATTTGCTCTTGGCGGGCTGGAGCACCTGTTCGCCGGTTTCGAGCGAGAGTCCGATGAAGCTGTAAATCGGGTCTTTCGTGATTTCGACGGTTTTTGGGGTCGTATCTTCCACCTTGCCGTACTCTACCTTGTAGCCGTTGCCGCTGCGGGTGACTTTCACTTTGTACCAGAGGCTCCGGTTTTCCGTACCGTCGGTATTGGTCTTGTTGTCGGCCGAGGCCACGAAAAATACCTTGTTGTTCGCATCCGTAGCCGATATTTCGCCGAATGCGGTCTTCGACAGGTCGCCCGTGACGTCGTCGATCCATTCCGCCTTGAAGTCTTCGGACATGCTGCCTGCGGCGATGTTGGGTGCGCTCTGCGCATCTTCGAGGGTTACGGCTGCGAAGTCCGTTTTCTCGGAAGCGGCCGCTACCGTTGCGTATGAAGAGTTGAGTACCACGCGGAACTCATCGCCGCAGTAGAAGCCCAGGTTCCAGCTCTTGCGGTCGATCTGCATCTGGCTGTTATTACTCAGATCGACATAGACCATGTTGGCGTAGTTCTGGTCACCGACTTTCCCTTCGAGCGTCATCGTGCCGCCCGTGGAGACGATCGGAGTGAACGAGAGGGTCATCTCCTTGGTCGTGCCGATCTTGTAGCCTTCGGTCAGCGAGAGGGAGAGAATCTGGAATTTCGCCGTTCCCTCGGGGTTTTTACCCGTCGCTTTGGCTACGGTGAAAGTGCCCGTGGACTGTCCGGCCGGAATATTGACCGTGATCTTGCCGTCGGTCATGGCCGGGGTCGTCGTGATGTCCGCGTCGGATACGTCCGAAGAGGTCATTTCCATCGTTACGTCCAAGCTCTCGGTCGTAGCGCGGCTGAGTTTCAGGCCGAGGCTGACGGTTTCGCCGTCCATGCCGGCTTCCGATACGGCGAATTCGACCGAAATGTCCTGCAACTTCAGGTTGTCGTCATCGTCGTTGCATGCCGAGAATCCGAAGGTCATCAGACAGGCTGACAGTAAGTAAAGTAATCTTTTCATAGAATGGTTTTAATTAGTTAATATTGAATTTGTTATTTTTTGAATTTTCCGTTCAGCATCAAGTTCAGTCCGATGAAGTAGCTGCGTCCGCAGCCGAGATAGCTGACCGAAGGGGTGTCGTTCGCGGATTCTACGATCGTGCGTATGTCGGTCAGGTTGAAGAGGTTTTTGACACAGGAACGAGGTCAACTTCTGCGTGACGGTGATGTCCCCGTAGTGGTAGGAGGGGAGTCCCCTCAGGTAAATTTCGCTCTCTTTCTTGTTGTCCGGGGTCGTGTATTCGTGGTAATAGTACTCCTTGCGCTGGCCGGTGTATTTGTAGAAGAAACTGATGTCCGTTCCCGACTTGGCGATATGGTAACTGATGGTCGTACTCACTTCGGGCGAATAGCGGAACTGGGGCAGGCTTTTATCGTCGGAGGCATATTTGTTGTAGCGTCCGATCAGCGAAGCATTGACGTTCACGCGTAATCCGCCCCATGCCAGCGAGGTTTCCAGTGCCCCGCCCAGGGTTTTGTAGCGGCCGATGTTGTAGTAGGTGTTGTAGTTGGGAATATCGACGTTCTGCGCCAGGCTGATCTTGTCCTTGAAGACGTTGTAGAAACCGCTCAACGTGGTGGTGAGCCGGATCCGCGCGTTATGCAGGATGCGGTAGGTGAACGATCCCGTGACATTGTTCGAATATTCGGCTTTCAGGTCCGGGTTGCCGTCGATGTCGTGGTTGTCGTTGTGGAACGAGAAGTAGAGCTCCTGCAGGGTCGGCGTACGGAAGCCGTAGGCATAGGAGAGGCGGATGTCCATATCGGGTGTCAGATCGAACTTCGTTAAAATCGAAGGTACGGCCACAGGAGCTTCGTAGTCGGCCATCAGGAAAGCCCGAACGCCGGGGCGTACGCTCATCCAGCTCCAGGGTTTGTATTCGGCCGAGATGAAGAATGCCAGATCGGAGATCGTGGGGGTGCCGTCGATGCGTCCGCCCTTGCCTTCGGTCCATTGGTATTCCAAACCGGGCTGAAGGCTGATCTTCGGGCCGATATTCCAGGTTGCCGTCGCCCGTGCGATCCAGGCTTTGTACTGGGTGACATCCTGACTGGCATCTTCGGCCGAGAGCCATTTCTCTCCGGTCGAGAGGTCTGTCCAGGTGGTCTGCGTGCGGCGCTTGTAGTCCTGGTAGGAGAGGGCGAGATTGACGCTCAACCGGTTGTCCAGTCTCCAGTCTGCCTGTAACTGATGGGTGTATCGTTTGGTCAGATAGTCCTTGTCGGAAACCTTCTCCGGTTCGATGGCGGTACCGTTCAGAGGACCGAAGATTTTCTCGTCGAGGAAATCCAGCCGGTACCAGACGTTCAGGTTGCGTCGCTGGAACCCTATCATACCGTTGGCCAGCGACTGGTCTTTGGGATGCCAGCGCTTTTCGCGTCCGGTCAGGTCGCCCTGCCAGCCGCCGTTGTCGTTGCGGGTGTAGCCGCCGTTGAAGTAGAGTCCGTTTTTAAGATTGAATCCGAGGTCGATGCTTTCGTTGTGAAGACCTTCGCCGTTGAAGAACTGGTATTCCTTGCCCATCGTTTCTTCCTGGATGCGGGCGCCCACGCGCCAGGTGCTTTCGCCGGAATAGCCCGGTCCCTTTTTGGTGATGATGTTGATGACTCCCGCAAGGGCATCCGTGCCATAGACTACCGACATCGGACCTTCGACGATTTCGACCCGTTCGATCCGGTTTACGTCGAGTTGGCTGAGGCTCTGTTTGGTCGAGCCTCGGTCGATCATCGGAATACCGTCCATGAGGATTTTGACGTTGTTGCCGCTCATACCCATCAGCTCGAAGTCCGTTTCTCCGAGCGCCATGTCGTTCGAGAGGCGGATGCCGATTTCGGTGTTGAGAAGCGACTGTACATCCAGGGGTGCCTTTTGCCGGATCTGATCGCTGTTTACCGACCGTACCTTATATAAGGAGTTTTTCATGGATTGCGGCGAGAACTGTCCGGTGACGACCACCTCCTCCAACTGGTTGATATCTTCCTTGACTTCGATGTTCGGGAATACGTTTTCCCGACCGGTTTCGATGGTGACCGGAAACTCCTTGCGGTGGGCGGTTACGGATTGGACGACCATCGTATATTCGCCCGGGGGAGCCGCAAATTCGAAATTGCCGTCCCCGTCGGACATCCCGCCGAATACCGTATTTTTCAGCGAAACCGTGATGTATTCGGCCGGAGCGCCGTCTGTGGTGATGACATTGCCCGAGATTTTGACCTTTACCCGGTTTTGTCCCGCTGCGGGCAGGACGGACAATAATAATAGGATGACAGTGCAGATATTTTTAATCATGGGCTTTTGGTTTTATTCGTTTGCAAAAGTAGGGGGGATGAAACGGGCGGGCAATCACCCGTTTTAGGTATTTCGGAGGCGAGAGGTAGTCAAATGTGGTGAGCTTGCCCGTCTGTCGGATTCCTGAGCTGTTTCCCGGATCTTCCGTTCGGTTTGCGGAGCGGTCCCTTGATTTTTGTCCGGCCGGAGGTGGCGTTGGGGCGGTTGCGATAAAGTCCGGTCGTTTTTCGGGTTTGGCGGAGATTTTGTACAAGCAGTATCGAAAGAACTTAAAAAATTATCGATTATGTTTTTCTTGTGGTATTTATTGATAGGTTTGGTTGCCGGATGGCTCGCCAACCTGATCGTGAAAGGGCGGGGGTCCGGCCTGATCGTCAATTTAGTTGTCGGCATCGTCGGCGGGGTGCTCGGCGGCTGGATCTTCTCGCTGTTCGGACTTTTCGCCGTAGGAACCATCGGCAGTATCGTCACTTCGGTAGTCGGTGCTATCGTATTGTTGTGGATCGTAGCTGCCGTAGGCAATAAAAAAGAGAAAAAGATAGACTAAAAAATTATTCGTATGAATGAGAAATTGAATGCGGACAAAGAGCGTCTGAAGGCGGATCTGTCCGATACGGTACAGGATGTGAAAGAGCATGTGGCCGCGAAAGCCGGTCAGGTGAAAGAACAGGTCGTAGCGAAAGCCGGCCAGGTCAAGGAAAGCGCCCGCCAGCAGGCGCAGCAACTGAAAGGACAGGCCAAGGAGCAGGCAGGCAAAGTGCTCGACAAGACCAGGGAATTGGTCGATAAGGCATCCGAAAAGGTGAAAGAGTGGTAATAAAAAATAGAATGGAAAAGAGAGGCCGGCCAGCCATAGGGCCGGCCTTTTCGTTTGTGTGTCCGGACAAATGGATTATCTTTGCACCCCGACAGGCCGAAGTTCCGCTGCAGAGGAACCGAGGCCGATATTATTAATCACTTTAATTTTTACAGGATGAAAGAGATCCAAACAAAGCGTACTCCGCGCTTCAGGCGCTGGTGTCGCAAGGGGTACGCCGCTTTCGCGAGCCTTCGGCGCCAGGTTACCATCGGAGTCCTCTCTGTTTCGATGTCCACCATTCTCCTGTCCACGACGACGCCCGTGCAGGCGCAGACCGTCGATTCGCTTACGATCGCCAGAGAGCTGGAGATCGAAAAGGTCGAGGTGACGGGGGTGAAAGCTACCCCCACGCGCAGTACGATGTCGTCCACCTCCGTTTTCGATCGAAAGGCGGGTGCTTCGGCGCCGGTCCAGACCCTCGAGTCTGTGCTGCGTTTGAGCCCTGCGATCGATCTTCGGGAACGGAGCGGCAGGGGAACGCAGGCGGACATTATGATCCGGGGAGGTTCCTTCGACCAGACGATGGTCATGCTCAACGGTATTAACTTTACGGATGCCCGAACGGGTCATCAGTCGCATTCGCTGCCGATCGACATAGATTGCATCGCGGGAATCGATCTGATCGACGGCGTATCGGGCGTCGGTGCGTATGCAGGGGCCCTGAATATCCGCACGATGCCTCTCAAATCCCGCTATCTGCGCATCGAGGCGGCGGGCGGCGACGACGGCTATGCGTACGGCAATCTCTCGGGGGCCGTGACCAAGGGACGTTTTTCCCTTTTTGCCGCCGGGTCGTACCGTCGCAGCGACGGGTATATCCACAACACCGATTTCGAGAACTACAACGGTTACTTGCGGATGAACTACGACAGTGAAAAGGCCGGATTTTTCGATTTCCAGGCCGGTTATCAGAACCGGTCGTTCGGTTCGAACGGTTTCTATGCCGCGTACAATCCCGATCAGTTCGAGCATACTTCGACGGTGCTCTCTTCGCTGCGATGGGTGAAATCCGTCGGGCGTTTCACGCTCAATTCGTCGGTCAGCTACCGCAAGAATTTCGACCGTTACGACTGGACGCGCGGTACGCCGATGAATCATCACAATACGGACAATGCGGGAGCCGAGTTCTGGGCCGACTGTACGTGGAAGGGCGGTGTGACCTCCCTGGGAGGCGATTACACCTACAACCACATTTACAGCACCAATCTCGGCGAGCCGCTTCCGACTCCGCACGGCAAATATACCCATGCCAAGGACCGTCACGTGGGAAATCTCTGGCTGCGGCATGTCAAACAGTGGGAGCGTTTCGACGTTTCCGGTTCGGCCGGGGTGAGCTTCACGCCTTATGGGACTTCGGCCCTGTGGAGTCTTTCGGGAGGCTATCGTCCGGTGCGTGGGCTGCGGCTCGAGGTCGGTGCGGCCCAGTCGATGCGACTGCCTACCTTCACCGATCTTTATTACACATCCCCTGCACAGCTCAATAATCTGGATTTGAAGCCTGAACATGCGATTACCTATCGTTTCGCGGCGGATTACGCCCGCAGCGGGTGGAATGCTTCGCTGTTTACTTACTACCGGCAGGGGCGCGACATCATCGACTGGGTTTGGCGCGAGGAGCTGGGCAAGTGGCACTCCGAGCAGGAGAGCAAGCTCGACACCTATGGACTGGAGGTTTCGGGCGGTTATACGACGACCGGGTTTCTGCACCGGATTTCGGTTTCATACGGCTATATCCATACGAGCAAAGTCGATCGGGTCATCACTTCCAGTGCGCTGGATTATATGAAGCACAAAGCGGCGGCGACGGTCGAATTCCGTTTTCTGCGTAACTGTTCGCTCACGCTGACCGGTGCGGTATATGACCGCAACGGCAGCTATACCTATTATTTGCGTAATGCGGACGGTTCCCTGATGTTGGATCCCGACGGCAAGATGATGACCGAAGTGCGTGACTTCAAGCCTTATTTCCTGTTGGACGGCCGTCTGTCGTGGGAAAAGAAGGGGTGGAAGCTCTATTTTGACGTGATGAACATGACCGATACCCGTTATTTCGATTTCGGCGGGTTGGAGATGCCCGGCGTCTGGTTTTCGGGCGGTATCGTCGTGACGATCGGGTAATGTCCGGAAAAGTTTGTTTGCGGCGGGCCGGGATCGAATCCCGGCCCGTTTTATCGTTGCGAAAAGTGTCGTATTGTGAGATTCGGCCGTGGAATACGTGATAGTTTGTAACCGTATAGTCCGTTTCGATAAAAGATTTGTAACTTTCTTTGGAGGGATATTTATTTATTTCGTATATTTGTAGGTCTGTTTTACGGGCTAATTCTGAAGCGAATACAAATTCTTAACATACTCTAAAATACATGGAAAAACGTATTATTGAATGCGTGCCCAACTTTAGCGAGGGCCGTAACAAGGCTGTTATTCAGCAGATTACTTCCGCAATCGAGGCGGTTGACGGAGTCAAGTTGCTCGACGTCGATCCGGGTGAAGCGACCAACCGTACGGTGGTTACCTTCGTCGGAGAACCCGAAGCCGTGCTGGAAGCGGCTTTCCAGGGCGTCAAGAAAGCTGCCGAGGTTATCGATATGCGTAATCATAAGGGAGCGCATCCCCGTATGGGTGCCACGGACGTATGTCCGCTCATCCCGATCGCGGGTATTACGCTCGAGGAGTGCGCCGAGCTGGCCCGTCAGTTGGCCAAGCGCATCGCCGACGAGTTGCATGTGCCGACCTATTGCTACGAGGCGGCTGCCTTTACGCCGGAGCGCCGCAACCTGGCCGTATGTCGTGCCGGTGAGTACGAGGCGCTGCCCGAGAAGATGAATCACGAAGGCAAAGCTCCCGATTTCGGCGACCGTCCCTTCGACGAGGGCGTAGCACGCACGGGTGCCACCGCCGTAGGTGCACGCGACTTCCTGATCGCCGTGAACTACAACCTGAACACCACTTCGACGCGTCGCGCCAACGCCATCGCGTTCGACGTGCGCGAAAAGGGCCGTCCGGTACGCGAAGGCAATTCGCCCGTAGGCAAACCCTTGAAGGACGAGAACGGCAAGACCATCATGAAGCCCGGTACGCTGAAGGCTACCAAGGCGATCGGCTGGTTCATCGACGAGTACCAGATCGCCCAGGTTTCGATGAATATCACCAATATTTCCGTTACGCCGCTCCACGTGGCTTTCGACGAGGTTTGCCGCGCCGCCAACGCACGCGGTGTGCGTGTGACCGGTACCGAGATCGTCGGCCTGATTCCGAAGCGCACGTTGATCGAGGCGGGCCGCTATTTCCTGAAGAAGCAGGAGCGTTCGACCGGTATTTCCGAGGAGGAGATCATCCGTATCGCCATCAAGTCGATGGGTCTGGACGAGTTGAAGCCGTTCAAACCGGAAGAGAAGGTGATCGAATACCTGATCGAAGCGGACAATAAGAAGAAGAAACTGGTCGATCTGACCTGCACCGGCTTCGCAGAGGAGACCGCCAGCGAGTCCCCGGCTCCGGGCGGCGGTTCGATTTCCGCTTACATGGGTGCGCTGGGCGCTGCCCTGGGTACGATGGTCGCCAACCTGTCGTCGCACAAACCCGGCTGGGACGCACGTTGGGAGGAGTTCTCCGACTGGGCGGACAAAGGCCAGAAGCTGATGACCGAGTTGCTGCACCTGGTCGATGAGGATACCGAAGCGTTCAACCGGATCATGAACGTATTCTCGATGCCGAAGGGTACCGACGAGGAGAAAGCTGCCCGTAGCGCCGCATTGCAGGAGGCTACGCTCTACGCTACGCAGGTGCCTCTGCGTACGATGCAGACCTCGTTCAAGGTGTTCGAAATCGTGAAGGCGATGGCCGAACAGGGAAATCCCAATTCGGTAACCGACGCCGGCGTCGGAGCGCTGGCTGCCCGCAGCGCCGTGCTGGGTGCGTGTCTGAACGTGAAGATCAATGCCGCCGGTCTGAAAGACCGTGCCGTCGCCGATGACCTGATCGGCCAGGCCAACCGGATCGTCGCCGATGCGGAGAAAGCCGAGCGTGAGATTCTGGAAATCGTCGAGAGCAAGATTAAATAATTTAATACATATAAAACAATGACTGTAAAGGAATTTCAGGAGCAGATCAAGGCGGGTATCCCCGATGTGCTGCCCGCACCGAAACCGTACGATCCCACCATCAACCACGCGCCCAAGCGTAAGGAGATACTCACCGAGGAGGAGCGCGTGCTGGCCATCCGCAATGCCCTGCGCTACTTCCCGGCCAAGCACCACGAAGTGTTGGCCCGCGAGTTCGCCGAGGAGTTGCACAAGTACGGTCGTATCTATATGTATCGTTTCCGTCCCGATTATGAGATGTATGCCCGTCCGATCGAGGAGTATCCCCACAAGTCGCGTCAGGCCGCTGCGATTATGGTGATGATCCAGAACAACCTGGACAAGGCTGTGGCGCAGCATCCCCACGAGCTGATTACCTACGGCGGTAACGGTGCCGTGTTCCAGAACTGGGCGCAGTATCTGCTTACGATGCAGTATCTGTCCCAGATGACCGACGATCAGACGCTGGTGATGTATTCGGGACACCCGATGGGCCTGTTCCCGTCGCATCCCGACGCTCCGCGCGTGATCGTAACCAACGGTATGGTGATTCCGAACTATTCGAAACCGGACGATTGGGAGCGTTTCAATGCGCTCGGCGTTTCGCAGTACGGTCAGATGACCGCCGGCTCCTATATGTATATTGGCCCGCAGGGTATCGTGCACGGCACGACGATCACGGTGCTCAACGCAGCCCGCAAACGTCTTACCGAGGGTAAGAAAGACATTCGCGGCATGCTCTTCGTGACGGCCGGTCTGGGCGGTATGTCGGGTGCGCAGCCGAAGGCGGGTAATATCTCCGGTGTGGTGAGCATCACGGCCGAGATCAACCCCAAAGCGGTGCATACGCGTCATTCGCAGGGCTGGGTCGATGAGGTGTACACCTCGCTCGACGAGTTGCTGGCCCGTGCGAAGAAGGCACAGGAGAACAAGGAGGCCGTGCCGCTGGCTTACCAGGGCAACGTGGTCGATCTTTGGGAGCGTCTGGCTGCCGAGAACGTCAATGTCGATCTGGGTTCCGACCAGACGTCGCTGCACAACCCCTGGGCAGGCGGTTACTATCCCGTCGGCTTGAGCTACGAAGAGTCCAACCGCATGATGGCAGAGGATCCCGAGGAGTTCAAGAAGCGTGTTCAGGAGTCGCTGCGCCGCCAGGTGGCTGCGATCAACAAGCTGACCGCCAAGGGTATGTATTTCTTCGATTACGGCAATGCCTTCCTGTTGGAGTCTTCGCGTGCCGGTGCCGACATCATGGGCGAGGGCGGTCGTTTCCGCTATCCTTCCTATGTGCAGGATATCATGGGGCCGATGTTCTTCGACTACGGCTTCGGTCCCTTCCGCTGGGTATGTACGTCGGGCAAACCCGAAGACCTGGCTACTACAGACCGTCTGGCTACCGAAGTGCTCGAAGAGATTCGCAAGACCGCTCCGAAGGAGATCGCCGGACAGCTCGACGACAATATCCACTGGATCAAGGAGGCTGGCAAGAACAAGCTGGTCGTAGGTTCGCAGGCACGTATCCTGTATGCCGACAGCGAGGGCCGCACCAAGATCGCGCTCGCGTTCAACGACGCTATCGCACGCGGCGAAATTTCCGCACCTGTCGTATTGGGTCGTGACCACCACGACGTGTCGGGTACCGATTCTCCGTACCGTGAAACCTCGAACATCTACGACGGTTCGAACCGTACGGCTGATATGGCTGTGCAGAACGTTATCGGCGACTCGTTCCGCGGCGCTACCTGGGTTTCGATCCACAACGGCGGCGGCGTAGGCTGGGGCGAGGTAATCAACGGCGGCTTCGGTATGGTGATCGACGGATCGGAGGATTCCGCGCGTCATATCAAGGAGATGCTTCTCTGGGACGTGAACAACGGTATCGCACGCCGCAGCTGGGCCCGCAACGAGGGCGCGATGTTCGCTATCAAACGCGAGATGGAGCGTACCCCGGGCCTGAAGGTGACCCTTCCCAACCTGGCGGACGACAAGCTGGTTCGCAAGGCTATCGACGAAGTGAAATAATAGATCGGTCTTCTCTCCGTTCGGTTGCTGCCGGACGGAGAGAATGCTTTCGATTGGCTGAAGCGGAGGGGATTCCCTGTACGCCGGACGTCGAGAGCACCGAAAAACAATTCGACTTATTTTTGAGTATTAACCTTTAATAAGAAATACAACGATGATTCATCATATCAGCGCGGAGTATCTTACGGTCGATCGTGTCCGCGAAATTCTGGAAAACAATATCAAAATCGACTTGAGCGAAGATGCGAAAAAACGCATCGTGCGTTGTCGCGAATACCTGGATAACAAGATGGAAACCCAGAAAGAGCCCATCTACGGTATTACGACCGGCTTCGGTTCGCTCTGCAATATTTCGATCGACAAGGACCAGCTCTCGCAGTTGCAGAAGAACCTGGTGATGTCGCATGCCTGCGGTACGGGCGAGCGCGTTCCTGCCGAGATCGTGAAGCTGATGCTGCTGCTCAAGATCCAGTCCCTTTCGTACGGCAATTCGGGCGTGCAGCTCGAAACCGTACAGCGTCTGGTCGATTTCTTCAACAACGACGTGCTGCCGGTCGTGTTCCAGCAGGGATCGCTGGGCGCTTCGGGCCACCTGGCTCGGCTGGCAAGCATATGCCTGCCGCTGCTGGGCCTCGGCGAAGTGGAGTACAAGGGTGCACGGCGTCCTTCGGACGAAGTTCTCAAGGAGTTCGGCTGGAAGCCTATTTCGCTGCAATCGAAGGAGGGCCTCGCCCTGCTGAACGGTACGCAGTTCATGTCGGCTTTCGGCGTATATTCGCTTATCAAGGCTCGCCGCTTGAGCGAGTGGGCCGACCTGATCGGCGCGATGTCGCTCGACGCATTCGACGGACGCATCAACCCGTTCATCGACGAGGTGCATGAGATCCGCGCCCACAAGGGACAGCTCACTACGGCTCGCAATTTCCGTCGCCTGCTCGAAGGCAGCGAGATGATCGCCCGTCCGAAGAAGCACGTGCAGGATCCCTATTCGTTCCGTTGCATTCCCCAGGTACACGGTGCGTCGAAAGATACGATCGACTATGTAGGCGGTGTTCTCGAAACCGAGATCAACAGCCCTACGGATAACCCGACGATCTTCCCCGAGAAGGATATCATCGTTTCGGCCGGTAATTTCCACGGACAGCCGATCGCTCTGGCGATGGATTTCCTGGCTATTGCTGTTGCGGAGTTGGGCAACATCTCCGAGCGTCGTATTTACAAGCTGATTTCGGGTGCACGCGAGCTGCCCTCGTTCCTGGTGGCCAAGCCGGGTCTGAACAGCGGTTTCATGATTCCGCAGTATGCGGCCGCTTCGATCGTGAGCCAGAGCAAGGGGCTTTGCTGGCCCGCTTCGTGCGATTCGATTCCTTCGTCGCAGGGGCAGGAGGACCACGTCAGCATGGGTTCCAACGCTGCCACGAAACTCTACCGCGTGGTGCTGAACACCGAGCGTGTGCTGGCTATCGAGCTGCTCAATGCGGCACAGGCTCTCGAGTTCCGCCGTCCGCTGCGTTCTTCGAAGCCCATCGAGGATCTGCTGGCTGCTTACCGTAAGCATGTGCCGTTCGTCGAGAACGATCAGGTGATGTACACGTTGATCGATGCTTCGGTGAAATTCCTTCAAACCGAGAAATTGTAATGTTACTCGTTAAGAACATAGCCAAGATCGTCGGTGTGGACGAGAGCGGCCGTCTTCGGGTCAAGGGCCGCGACATGAATGTGCTCGGCGAGATCGACAACGCCTGGCTGCTGGCCGACGGCGACCGTATTGCCGCATACGGCACGATGGACAAGATGCCGGAGATTACTCCCGACACGGAAGTCGTCGATGCGGAGGGGGGCATGCTTTTCCCTTCGTTCTGCGATTCGCATACCCATCTGGTTTATGCCGGAAGCCGCGAACAGGAGTTCCTCGACAAGATCAACGGCTTGAGCTACGAAGAGATCGCCAAGCGGGGCGGCGGCATCTTGAATTCCGCCGACCGCTTGCACGAAACTTCCGAGGACGAGCTTTACGAGCAGGCGATGGAACGTATCCGCGAGATTATCGCAATGGGTACGGGCTGCGTCGAGATCAAGAGCGGCTACGGTCTTACGACCGAGGGTGATCCGCCGTATCCGCGAAACTTCGCCGATCACCGTCCGTGCCACTTTCCTCGGAGCTCATGCCGTAGGCCGGGCCTATAAAGGCCGCCAGCAGGAGTATGTCGATCTGATCTGTCGGGAGATGATCCCTGCCGTCGGCAGGGAGAAGCTCGCCGAGTTCGTCGATGTTTTCTGCGACCAGGGGTTCTTCACCGTCGAAGAGACGGAGCAGATCCTGCGTGCGGGTGCCGAGTACGGTCTCGTGCCGAAGATCCATGCCAATGAGCTGGCCGTTTCGGGCGGTGTGCAGGTCGGTGTCCGCAACAAGGCGCTGTCCGTCGATCACCTGGAGCGCATGGGGGCCGAGGAGATCGAAGTGCTGCGCACGTCCGGTACGATGCCGACGATGCTGCCGGGTGCCGCTTTCTTCCTGGAGATGCCGTATCCTCCTGCACGGGCAATGATCGAGGGCGGTTTGAGCGTGGCTCTGGCTTCGGATTTCAACCCCGGCTCGTCGCCTTCGGGCAGTATGAAGATGATCGTTTCGCTGGCCTGCATCAAGATGCGTATGACGCCGGCCGAAGCGATCAACGCCGCGACACTGAACGGTGCTTACGCCATGGGCTTGAGCAGCGAGTACGGTTCGATCACCGTAGGCAAGAAGGCGAACTTCTTCCTCACGACGAAGATTCCTTCGGTGGCATATCTGCCGTATGCCTATACCTCTCCGCTTATCCACCGGGTATTCCTCCGGGGGCAAGAGGTGAAGTAATTGGCCGATATATCGTTCGAAGCCGGGGCAGGGTATTCTGCTCCGGCTTTTTGTTCTTTTTACTTCATTCCTCGCTGATACCGGCCGGATTTCCGGTTGCACGGAAGAGGTCGTTATCTTACGTATGGATGAATACGTTTTCGGACAATTTCGGTGTATTTTTTGCAGGAAAGAAAAATATGATACGCTGTTTGTCGATTGCGACCGTGCTTACGAGCATGGCAATAACTTTAAATGCACAGAATATGAAACCATTGACTCCCGAAGAAGAGCGGGTGATCGTTCGAAAAGGAACCGAAGCTCCCTTTTCCGGTAAATATTACCTCCACGACGAAGACGGCACCTACCGCTGCCGCCGGTGCGGTGCTCCGTTGTACCGTTCGCAGGATAAATTCGATGCCGGCTGCGGCTGGCCCAGCTTCGATGATGAAATTCCGGGTGCCGTGCGCCGCGAACCGGATGCCGACGGACGCCGTACGGAGATTCTCTGCGCCAAGTGCGGAGCCCATTTGGGCCACGTCTTTACGGACGAAGGATTTACCGCTAAAAATACGCGCCATTGCGTGAATTCCCTCTCCCTCGATTTCGTACCGGCGGCCATTCCGACCATGCCGGTCGCGGAACCGGCAGCGGCTTCTGCCGAAAAGCCTGAAAATACTTCGTCAGCCGAGCCGCCGAAATCGGTGCAAACCGAACGGGCTATTTTCGCCGGCGGTTGTTTCTGGGGCGTGGAGTATATGCTGGGTAAGGTGGACGGAGTGAAGAGCATTCGTTCGGGCTATATCGGCGGCCATACCGAGAATCCCACCTACGAGCAGGGGTGCAGCCATAAAACGGGCCATGCCGAGGCCGTCGAAGTCGAGTTCGATCCTTCGAAAGTCTCTTACGAAACTCTTGCCAGGCTCTTTTTCGAGATACACGATCCGACCCAGCTCGATGGACAGGGGCCCGATTTGGGCGATCAGTATCGGTCAGAGATTTTCTATACCACCCCCGAACAGAAGGAGGTTGCCGAGCGGCTGATCCGTATCCTGAAGGAGAAAGGATATAGCGTGGTGACCGACGTAACTCCGGCTTCCCGCTTCTGGCCGGCTGAACAATACCATCAGAACTACTACAACCGTAAAGGTACGCAGCCGTACTGTCATCGTTATACCAAACGGTTTTGACGGACGGCGTTCGTGAATAGTCGGCAGGGGAAGCTGCGTCGGTCGGCATTCGGGTACGGAGAAGGCACGAAGCGGGAATTGTTGTACTAATATCGAATGCAATATGGATAATTTGTTTGATTTGACGGGACGGGTTGCTGTCGTAACCGGTGCGTCGAGCGGTCTGGGGGCGGATGCAGCCCGGGCTTATGCCGGTCAGGGAGCTGACGTGGCGCTGTTGGCTCGCAGGGTTGAGAAACTGAAGACCGTAGCCGACGAAATAGCCGCAACGGGGCGTAAAGTGCTTGTCGTGGGGTGCGACGTGACCGACGAGGAGCAGGTCCGCAAAGCGATCGGGCAGGTCGTGGCTCGCTTTGGAAAGATCGACATTCTGCTCAACAATGCGGGTGTCGCCGTGCCGGGTACTGTCGAGCAACTGACCACCGATGAATGGGACAAAGAGATGCATACCAACGTGCGGGGTGCTTATCTGGTCTGCAAATACGTCGTACCTCACATGCGCGAACGCCGTTATGGCAAGATCGTCAATATCTCTTCCGTGAACGCACTGATCGCGGACAAGAGTCCGTTGCTGGCCCGACATGTTTACAACGCATCGAAGGCGGCGGTTTTGGGACTGACGATCGGAATGGCCGCTTCGTACGGCGTCGATGGTATTACGGTGAATGCTGTTTGCCCCGGACTTTTCGAGAGCGAGATGACCGAAGATACGCTTTTCAAAAACGAGGAGTTCATGAGGATGTACAATTTCACCGATCCGATGAGCCGTCCCGGTCGCCGGGGCGAACTGAACGGTACGATCCTCTATTTTTCGTCCGACGCTTCGAGTTATGTCACCGGTCAGCACGTGGTCGTCGATGGCGGTGCCAGCATCGTCTGACGGAAGAATACCTTGCGTGTGCAGCCGACGAGGGGCGGTCTGTTTTATGGCGGGCAGATTTTCGCCATGACCATATAAACGGAGAAGCGTGTCGAGAAGAGGGGCTGAAAATGCGGTTTTTACCGGACGTTGCCCTGCGAGTAACGAGAAACACCCTGCCGATTCCGGCAGGGTGTTTCTCGTTTGGTCCTAATCGGTCGGGGCGGGTCCGTCCGGCTGTTGCAACCTCGGCGAACCTATGCCTGTTCCCGAAGTTCGCTTATCCCGATATTGCCTTGTCGGTAGCGGGTGAAATCCCGAATCGGTTATGCTTTCGGAGATGAGTCTTGCGCCTCCTGTTTTTCTACATCGAACGGGTTGCTTTGCGTGACGGTCGTATGCCAGGGGATTCCGATCAGTGTCGATAGATCGACTTTGGCGGATTCGATGTAGCTGCTCAGGATCATATCGCGGGCGTCTGCGTTTTGGAACGGATAGAGTTCGAACGCCGGCAATACGGAAACGAAGTGTTCCATGATTTCTGCCTGGATGGATTCGTAACTCGGCCAGTTTTTGTTCGAGGAGAAACAGTAGATCTGGACCGGAAGGCCGTTGGCTACCGGCGGCAGTGTCCGCACCATCAGCAGCAGTTCTTTGCTGACGAAAGGATGGCGCCGCAGATACATCACCATGTAGGCCCGGAACAGACCGAGATTCGTGTCGATAGTTCCGTTCACCAGTCCTTCTGGATTGTCCGTATTGGCGACTTTTCCATCGGCTGCCTGCTTCTGTTTTTCGGTTATGAATTGTGCCAGTTCTTTGTCGAAGGCTTTCATTTTCTCCAGAAATTCCGGTGTGCACGGTTTGATGTAATCGAGCTTCAGGGTATATTCGCGCATGATGCGCCGTCCGCCCGAGTCGCTCATGCCCCGCCAGTTGATGAACGAACCCGAAACCAGCGAATAGGGTGGGACGGTTACGATCGTGTTGTCGAAGTTTTGAACCTTCACGACATCCAGGGATATGTCGATAACGGTGCCGTTTATGTTGTTCTGCGGCATTTCGATCCAGTCGCCGATGCGCAGCATGTCGTCTTCGGAGATCATCACGCCTGCGACCAGTCCCAGAATAGTATCCTTGAACACCAGCATCAATACGGCTGTGAAAGCACCCAGTCCCGTAATCAGGTTGAGCGGCGATTTGTTGATCAGGATCGAAATGATAACGATCACGACGACGCAGTAGAAAACCACGCGGAATATCTGGATAAAGCCCTTCATCGGGCGGTTTTTCAGTTGCTTGTTCTTTTTCAGCTCATCTCCGACCGTGTTCAGTATGGCATTTACGGAGATAATCAGGGCGATGAAAAAATAGATCCAGGTGATCTTCTCGCTCAGGATGAACCAGGCGGAATCTTTGCTGAAAGCGAATGGCAGCAGGGCGGAAACCATCAGCGGCGGAATGATGGCCGTCAGCTTCCGAAATACGCTGTATTTGAACATCGATTCGAAGAATCCGACACGTTTGCGTTTCAGAATCTTTTTCGCCAGATGCACCAATACGGCGTGGACGATTCCCGCAACGATGAATGCGATAATCACGATCACGATCAGAAACAGGAGTTCGTCCATTTTGTCGAGCATATGGGACGGAATGCCGATCCAGGCGAGGAATTTTTTGATTCCGAACAGGATGGTCAATGCAAAGTCGTTTGTATTCATAAACGGTTGGAAAAATCGAAGTTTGTCGTGTATGGATTCGTCATTTCGAATCTTATCTTAATTATTATGCAATAATTATTCCTAACGAGGATCGATCGGTGCCGTATGTAATCGGAGTGTTCGGTGCGGTTTAATATACAATAGGGTGGGGCCCCGGTTCGCCTTCTGCGCTTTTCCCGGAAGGCGGATTCGACGTCAGGATTTTTCTCGATCAGAAAAAGTGTCGTTGCCTGCGGAATAACGATCCGATCCCGTTTGAGCGATAACGTGTTTCCCTGCCTTATCCAGCTCTCGATATGTGCGAAGCGACGCAGATTTATGGTATCGAGGGATAAGTTGAGCGCTTTGCAACTCCTATTTGCTCCCCTTTTTGCTGCGTCCCGTTGTTTCGGATCGATAAACCGA
>OGIM01000285.1_pt1 | contig 20008 bp, 8 predicted proteins | sample 1571801 | NCBI WGS metagenome assembly OGIM01 (sample SAMEA2582106, study PRJEB24529) | metagenome | biome: Human gut stool | place: China | collected 2011
TGCCCTCGTTGATACCTGTGGCATAGAAGATGCCCTGGCGCTTGTGAGAATAGTTTGGAGAGAATGTTGTGGTAAACTTCAATCCCTTCATGATATTGGCACGCAGATACAGGTTACCCATCATGGTATATTTCTTGGTCTCGTCGGTATAGTTACCATCATAGAGGTCAATCAATGGGTTGTAGGTGGATGTGAACTGTGCATCCGACTCGAAGGCAGCCTTGGCGCCCGGGTTAGGAATCAGATTGCCATCTGCATCTGTAGGAGATACGAATGGGTTGAAATAGAATGCATTCACATATGGTGAATAAGTTCCATCGGTACAAACATCTTCTGTCTTACTCATAGACAAGTTGACAGAGAAACCAGCATCAAAGACTTTGTTGAGTTTGGCATCCATGGCACCCTTCAGGTTGAAACGCTCATAGTCGTTTCCTTTGAATACGTTCTCCTCGCCCTGATAACCCATACCTACACGGTAGTTGATCTTGTCTGTAGCACCGGCAGCACTGATAAAGTGGTTCTGCTGAGCAGCTGTGCGGGTAACCATCTTCTTCCAATCGTAACCGTCGAAACTTGGATCCATCATCAGTTCGTAAAGCTTTGAATCCTTGTAGCTGGTTGCTCCCTTGCGGGCAAGGAAGGCAGAATTCAAGTCGGTATTCTTGATGATGTAATGTGGATGTCCATCGGCATCAACACCCTTGCGGCTAGAGCCATCGTAGCTCTTTCCGTCGAGCGTGGTATATCTGGCAAAACGATAATCCATAAACTCGTTGGCATCCATAAACTCAGGCATGCGCGCCAACTTCTTGATACCATAATATCCGTCATAAGAGATGGTTGCCTTCTGTGCCTTGTCTGCACCCTTGCTGCCCTTGGTGGTAATCATGATGACACCGGCAGAAGCACGGGAACCATAGATGGCGGTAGAAGATGCATCTTTCAATACGTCGATGCGGTCGATATCATCTGGATTGAGGAAGTCCATGTTGTCGCAAACTACACCATCGATAACATACAATGGCTGTGCCTGCTTGTTGATAGAAGCCTGTCCACGAACCTGAATATTGAAGCCTGCACCAGCGCGGCTACCAGACTGGGTGATGTTGACACCAGGAACAGAACCCTGCAGAGACTCTGCAAGATTGGTAGTACCACGAGCGGCTATCTTTTCTGAGTTGACAGATGCGATAGAGCCAGTTACGTCGCGTTTACGCATAGTACCATAACCAACGACAACGACCTCGTCAAGGGCTGCATTGTCATCTTCAAGTACGATGTTCCATGTTTTCTGACTTCCTACTTTTACTTTCTTAGGCTTGCAGCCGATGTAGCTGAAAGTCAAGACCGCATTAGGGTCTGCGTTCTGAATGGTAAACTTACCGTCAAGGTCGGTGATGCCACCTGCTTTGCCATTCTGGTCAGTAATGGTTACACCAATCATTGGGTCGCCATTAGCATCCTTAACGGTACCTTGGATTGTTTTCTGCGCAAAAGCGAGGAAACAAACCGAACTCAAGGTCAGTGCCATGCTGGCACGTTTCAGTTGTTGATACATAACGATGTTTGTTTTGTAGGTTATTATTATATCTTGTTAAGTTTCTCTGGTCTAATTGAACTTACTAGCGATTAGTTGTTGTCGTGTTTGATTCTCAATAGATCATAAGGAATCTTCGATTTTTGGTTATAATCTTAGATTTCTGCTACAAAAGTAATTAAAATTTTTAAATGTTGAATAAAATAAACGAAAAATCTAACGTAAACGTTTTCGGAAGTGTTGTTTCTACAATATTGTCTTTTCGTCGTATTGGTTCAGACGGGTAAGTGAGGCTTATTTGATGGGGCAGGAGGTAGCCGGAATTACGTCACGACGTATCTGTTGCTGCGTCGCGACGCACTGGTTATTACGTCGGGACGCAGCAAATGCTACGTCGTGACGTAATTTCAGCAGCCCATGGTAAGCGGAGCCGCTTACGCTGATGAAACCATGTTCTTCATTGCGCAAGTTCATACGTTTCATTGAGCCGATACATCCGACTGCGCTGGCTTGAAGATTCGATTGCGCTGGCTTGAAGATATGACTTCGTTGTCTCGAAGATTCGAATTCGTAAGCAGAATGAGACGGATTTGTTTGCTGAATGAAGTAGCTGAATTAGCTGACTAAAGTGGCTGAGTTAGCTGACAGAAGTGACTGTGTTAGCTGACAGAAGTGACTGAAATAGCGAAAAAAAAGAGGGCATGTCATCCCACTTATGACACACCCTCTCTATTATTCGTATAGTATTATTGTTCCAATTTCTTGATTTCTTCGATAGATAAGCCTGTGGATTTTGCGATGACGTCTATTGGAGTATTGTAGGTTAATAGGTTCAAAGCAATCTCTTTGCTTACCTTTTTGGCTTCTTTCTCCACAGCATGCTTATATACAGCATAATTGTCCCACATGACCATCATGCTGTTGTCGTATTTCTCCTGTTCCTCTTTGGTCAGGCTCTTGGAGTCGGCGATTTCTGCCAGCCTCTTGAATATCTTATGCTGAGCCTCGAAAGGCATTTTTTCTAAAGTCTCCATATGCTTCAAATTATAAATCCAACAATCTAAAAACGTAGTACACTCTTCCTTATGTACTTACGCTGCAAAGATACGCTTTTCTTTCGTAACTTCCAAGAAATTAACAAAAAAAGTTTTTGTGGGTGTGGGGGAGAGGGAGAGAGAAACAAAAAAGTGCAACGCCCAGTATGGGCATTGCACTTTATTTAAATATATCCATGTTTTTAGGTGATTACCATCTTGGGTCACCAACACCGAGCTTCTTAATACTCTCGTTACCGATAGTGAAGTCGCCCTTAGCGGCATTCTTATACTCAGGGTCATTAACCTTGCCTGCCTCGTCAGCAAACATGTTTGACTTACCCTCTACGTCTGCTACATTGAGCTTAGCGCAGTTGAAGTATACGTTGTTCTGGAATGTTGGAACGCCAGTCTTTGATTGGTTAGACCATACAGCACCAGTGTTTGAAACGATGTTGTTTGTCCAATTGATTACGTTGCCTACATAGCGAACATAGAGCCAGTCGTTTACCCATTTGGCTAGTTGCAGATAAACCACACGACCATAAGCGTGCTTATCCAGGAAGTGGAGGAACCAGTCTTCGCCGTTTTGGGAGAAGCTGTATAAAGAAAAAAGGCTGTATCAGAAGGACAATGCCTAAAGATACAGCCTTTAATGATTAAGGGATATTATATTTCTTCAAATGTTTGGTCATATATTACTTGATATTACCGATATTCTTGTCAACCAATGTCTCGTTGGTGATAGTGAAGTCACCAGTAGCAACGTTCTTGAAACCAGGATCAAGATTGATGCCCTCTGTATCGAATGCCTTACCTGCACCTCCGTCAGGGTTTTGCTGTAAGGTAGCAGCATTGTAGTAGTTGTTGTTGCTGAATACGAGGTTGTCGGTCTTTATGTCCTTGCTGAAGAATACGTCTGCGCTCATTTCTGCAAATACGTTGTTCTTGATGTTTGCTGTGAAGAACTTGTCGCCTGCCTTGTTAGAACGAACGTAGAACAAGCCCTTAGATGTAGCTTCTACTTTATAGAGGGTATTGTTCTCGAAGTTGATGACGATAGGCTGCTTGGCATTGTAGTCGAAACGGATGAAATCAGAACCATTGCAAGAGTTAGCTAAGGTACAGTGATTCATGTTCAACTTTAAGATAGCGCCCTTCTTCTTCTGAGAGTCGATAAAGCGCTTGCCTGCGCACATGTCGTGGAAATAGCTGTTGGTAATATTCAGCTCAGCCACCTCGTAAACATTCTCACCAGGTTCTGTAAAGAAGTTGCCATATCCGCTAACCTCGATATTTTTGACGTTGATTGTTCCTGAGCAGTTCACACCCTTGATCAGAGCATCTGCAGTAACACCTTCAAACTGGATGTTTTCTGTAGTGAAGCCGGTAGCTCCGTCGAGTACGAACTTGATACGAGCCTTGACTGGCTTGGTGCCGAGACACTTGATGGATATGTTCTTGCTGATGGTCAACTCCTTGGTTGTTTCAGCACCATCGGTTCCTGTGTAGATAAACTCGTTGGTAGAACCGTCCTTAGCAGGGAGCAACATGACAGTACCGCCCTCTTCAGTAGCATCAATCAATGCCTGAAGGTCAGCACCTGGATAAGCTGGAGTGTAGTTTGGCATGGTGGTTACAGAAACCTTACCGCGAGCCTTGGTGCCATTCAGAATAGTGAATGTATACTTGGTTTCGTAGTTCAGACCTGTAATGGTTGCTGTACCATTCTGCTTCTCCTCATCAGAGAGTGTATAAGTCTCTTCCTTACCGCCTGTAATGGCGATGGTAGTAACTTCTGAACCTGGAGTCCACTTCAATGTTACGCTCTTTGCAGTGATATCATCATCAGTAACGGTTTCGAAAATCTGCTCAGCATCTGTTGTAACAGAGGCTTCTGCCCAATGAGATTCCTTGGAACTACCTATAGCCTTGATACGGATAGAGTAGGTAGTTTCGCCAGAAAGACCTGTAATGAGATAAGGAACTGTTGTTACGTCTGTATATTCATAGGTTGGAGTTCCTTCAAACTTCATATCAGCATCTTCAGCAAACAACTGAATGGTGTAGCTGTCTGCTTTAGACAAACATTCCCAGGTAAGTTGTACATTAGTCTTGTTCTGTACCTTAGCCTCTACAGCTGTAGGCTTGAAGAGTCGGTCGTATTCTACGCTTGTCAACTCATCGTCTGGGTCTGAGCATCCTGCTGCGGTAAAGAGTACCGCAGCAAGAGCTAAGATATAAGTTAATTTCTTTATAATATTCATAATCTTTTCTTCTTGAATGGATTAATAATTATAATCGTTTTTGAGCAAGCCGTTGCTACCATCGATGAATACCTTCCAGATAGGCCAGAACATCTTCTCGTCTGGATTGTTGATGTAGAGATAGTTCAGATACTTGTCAATCTTGTTATTGTTGTCAGTAACGCTCTTATTGTCATCCTTGCTCTCACCGTCAACGTGCTCTCTATAGGTAAACCAGTTGGTGCTGCTTTCGTAAAGAGACTTGCCCTCAGCATCAGTCTGTCCTGCTTCCAAACCGTAAACTTCGTAGCTGTCAGCATCTGTGCTGGCTGCACCTAAGCCCTCATTGAAGTAGAGCTTCTTAGGGTAGTTGGCATAGATTCCTGTACGGTTGGCCAATTGGGTCATCTTTTCCTTGGTTTGTGCAAGAGTGCTTCCTAACTTACCCCAACGCATAAGGTCGAGCTTGCGCAATCCTTCACCAGCGAACTCAAACTTGCGCTGGTCTTCGATGGTAAGCTGGAAACTTTCCTTGGTAGATGCTTCGTTCAAGATGGTGCTAACCTTGGCTGAAGGATAAGCACGGTTGAGTATTGGCATCAGATATTGCTTTGCATTAGCAGGACCATTGAGGGCATTCTCTGCTTCGGCAGCCATCAGGTAGATATCTGCGTAGCGAAGAACCTGATAGTTGATACCGTCATCATTGGTAGAAGTAACCTTACGTTTCATCCACTCAAAGCGAAGCTTACCAAAACTCCATCCACCGCCAGAACTACCTGAGATAGTCTTCACACCTTCATCCCATGTATATGGAAGACAGGTAACGTTGCGGCGAGCATCGTCTTTGTCGAAATCATACCAGAGAGTTGGGGTAGGGCCGTTTACACCACCCTTTGCCAATTTTGTCCAGCTATCTACAGTCTTGTGCTTGCCACCCCAGGTGTAAAGTACACGACCACGACCGTCTGAGAAAGGAAGTTCATAGATAGACTCTTTACCTGCTGTAACATCCTCATTACAGAGGTTGCGGAAGTTCTCGTCGAATTTTGTGCCCAATTTGTTGCAGCCTTGATTGATGATGCTTACGCACTCATCTTTTGCAATGGTGTACATCTGATTGCGCTCGTTCTCATCCTGAAGATTATAACGGAGACCTTCGTTTGGCCACTCAGATTTACCAGCAAGGAACAGTGCGATACGGGCACGGAGACCCTTTGCAAAAGACTTGCTGACACGTTCTGTTGACTTGGTATAAGAGTTTTCGTTAGGCCAGCCGAGATAATTCTCAGCAGTCTCCAAATCCTCTATCAATTTCTTGAGAATGGTAACACGGTCAGTCTTTGGCAGATATACTGTCTCTGAGGTGTTAGGCTCAAAGCGATAAGGAACATCGCCCCATGCCTTTACCAGGTCGAAGTAGATAAATGCTCTCAATGAAAGCAACTCGCCATAGAGCTGGGCCATATTCTTATTGGTGTCAATATTGCCATATTTCTGGATAGAAACGATAGCCTTGTTGGCACGCTCAATACCCTCATACATTTTTGCCCAAGCGTTTGAACTTGTGTTCATGTATGTATTGGTAGAAGAGGCTGAATAGCAAGCCAATGATGCTTCCTTATCGGTAGATGGGTCGCTCACACCGGCATAGTTGTTGAAAATCTCGCAGTCGGTATTGGTTCCATAATATGGAATGAAGCGACCACGATATGAGTTGGTCTCACCAAAAGACTGGTGGATACCCATAACGGCAGCATCAGCAAGTGCCTCGGTAGAGAAGACTGTTTCTTCTGTAATAGAAGACTGTGTTGGAGCCTCCAAATCACACGAAGACATCAATGTTGCTGCACAAAGAAATGAAATATATAATGATTTTTTCATTTTTATAGTCTTTTATTTGTTAGAAGTTGAGGTTCATACCGATTACAAACTGACGGCTCTTAGGATATGCTGAGTAGTCAACACCTGGGGTCAGGTTGGTCTTGCGGATGGCTGATACTTCTGGATCAAAACCTGAGTAGTTGGTGATGCAGAATACATTGTATGCGGTTACATAGAAGCGCAGACTGTTGATTCCTGCACGCTTGGTAAGATTCTCAGGCAGGGTGTAACCCAAAGTCAATGTGCTCAAGCGGAGGAATGATGCATCCTCTACATAAGCGTCTGTCAAGACATACTTACCTGTGTATGGTGACCACATCGTTGTGTTGGCATTGAGTGCAGCTAATTCTTCTGCATTATCCCAGTTTAGCAAGTTACCGTTTGCATCGATGTTAGTCCAGCGTGAACCGCCAGCCATCTTATCGATGAGGTTACGATACTGATATTTTGAAGTCTGGGTATACTCGATGGCATTGGCGTTGTATACGTCGTTGCCTACGCTCCAGTTGAAGTTGGCTGTCAAGTCGAAACCGTAAACACGTGCATTGATATTGAAACCACCTGTATGTGTAGGGTTTGTATCACCAATCACTTGACGGTCTGCAGTTGTGATAGTACCTGTCTTCTCTGCCTTGGTCTCTGCAATCTTCATGCTACCAGGACGTACGCTTGTACCCAAAACGTTGCTGCAGTCGGCTATGCCTTCTTTCAAAACCCATTTACCCTGAGCCTTTGATGCCTCAATATCGAAATCGCTTACTTCATAGCGACCTGCGCTCTTGTAGCCCCAAATCTGTCCGATAGGTTCGCCAGCCTTGATGACGAAATCCTGATCGATTTCTGAAGAAGCCCATTGAGTGCTGATGTTGTCGATTGATTCCATATCTCCCAATGAAAGAACCTTGTTCTTGTTGAATGATATGTTAGCACCAAGAGTCAAACCGAAGTTCTTCTTGTTGATGGCATTCCATGTCAGTGCAAACTCAAGACCCTGGTTGCGGGTCTCACCCATGTTGCGGTACTGGTAGTCATAACCTGTACCAGCTACTGGATACTGAATCAGAAGGTCCTTGGTATTGTTCCAATAACCATCAATGCTACCTGTCAACTTGCTGTTGAAGAGAGTAAAGTCGATACCGATGTTTCGAGTAACGGTTGTCTCCCATTTCAAGTCTGGGTTGGCCATGGTCTTAGATGGTGCCAGATAAGAATTGTAACCATTAATCCAGCTTGATGAATTAGCTACGTATTCCTGTACCAGAAGGCCTGAAGGAATATTGTTGTTACCTGCTGTACCGTAAGAGAGACGAAGTTTCAAGTCGTCCAACCACTTTTCTGTACCCTTCATGAATGACTCTGAAGAAATACGCCAAGCTGCAGCTACTGATGGGAAGAAGCCCCAACGGTTGCCGTCAGAGAACTTGGAAGAACCATCGGCACGGGCTGTAGCGCTCAAGAGGTACTTGTCATCATAGCCATAGTTTACACGACCGAAGTATGAATTCAAAATGTCATTTGGATCATAGAAGTCGGTAATCTGGAATGGTGTTCCCTGAGTAGTCAGTCTCCAGCAGTCGTTAGCTGAGAACGTCTTTGGGAAGCCATGAACCGTATTGGTCATTGTCTCATTCTTGGTGACGATGTACTCCTCACCGAGCAAAGCGTTTAAGCTGTGTTTGCTGTTCTTGCCGAATAAAGCCTTGAAATCGTAGTTCAAGGTGTTGGTGTTACGGAACTTGGTGCGATACTGGTTAGTCAGTGTGATTGCTGGCTTACCCTGATTCTCGGAAGATGGAACGTTCTGGACATAATAGGCTGTTGTACCATAATATCTCTTTGTATCTACCTTATAGGTATCGTAACCGAACTCAGTCTTGAACTTGAGGTTCTTGTAAAGCTCCCAAGTGAAAGCGCCCGACATGTTGAATGTTGTACGCACTCTTCTCTGATCGTTGTCCTTCAAGCTTGTTACAGGGTTGTAGAATGATGAGTTGGTTGTGTCATCATCATCCGTATCTGTAGACAAGCCTGCAACAGGGAATGGAGTGTACTGGATAGCATAACGCAGACGCTTGTCTGTGTTGTAAGTACTACTCTGCTCATTAGCACCACCACCATTGATCTTGGTCTTAGACCAACGAGCCTGGAAGTCCAATGTTACGGTCTTTGTTGGCTTAGCATTCAGCTTCAGGCTGAGGTTGTCGCGTACGAAGTTAGACATCTGCATGATTGCCTTATCATCCATACGTGCATAGCTGAAAGCATACTTCATTTTGTCTGTACCACCATTGATGTTCAAGTTGTGGTTGAAGGTGTGACCGGTTCTTCCGTATACGATGTCCTGCCAGTCATTGGTAGCAACATTGTCGTACATGTCCAAATCATCGTAGCTTCCGAAATAAGGCTCGTACTTGTCTTCAACCTTATTCAGCAGGCTAGCCAACTCATACTGCCAGTTAGCATAGTCACGAGCGCCCAGTACATCAAGCTTCTTGGCAATTTTCTTCCAAGAATAGTATGCGTTATAAGACACACTGGTCTTACCCTCTTTACCACCCTTAGTAGTAACGAGGATTACACCGTTAGCACCACGTGAACCGTAAATGGCCGTAGATGAAGCATCCTTCAATACTGTAATATCCTCAATGTCGGATGCAGGAATATCGCTGATGCTTTCTACAGGGAAGCCATCAACAATGTAGAGAGGATCATTGCTCTGGGTGATAGAACCACCACCACGTACACGAATCTTTACATCAGCATCAGGAGAACCTTCTGTTGTTGTAATCTGTACACCAGGCATCTTACCTGTCAATGCCTCAGAAGCTGAAGCTACAGGCACCTGTGTCAGAGCCTTGTTGTCTACCGTAGCTACAGCACCGGTCAAGTCCTTCTTCTTGACAGCACCATAACCGATTACAACGACGTCGTTGAGGGTGGTGTTGTCGTCTTCCAACTTAATGTTGATGACAGACTTGCCAGATACGCTGACTACCTGAGGCTTCATACCCACGTATGAAACCTTGATTTTCTTACTGTTGCCTTTCAGTGTGATAGTAAAGTTACCATCAATATCGGTTACACCACCGTTGCTGGCTGTTCCATCTTCAATGACAGAAGCACCAATAACAGGCTCGCCCGTATTGTCGGTTACGTTACCCTTAATCACTGTTTGCGCATATCCATTAGCTGACATAACCAATGAAGCAGCAACAAGCGCAAATCTAAGATTCTTGTATTTACCAGACATACACTTTAGGTTTAGATAAAACTTATTCTAAATTACTAATATTCTAATGTTTTTATTTAATGTTTTTAAGTAGAATCCCAGTTCTGAGCAGATGCTTGCTGAAGGGATGTTCCTCTTGGAACCCGAAGGCTCCGATGGGGCAACCTAGATGCGTAGCAATAGCTAAGTCTTGGTTTTCTTGTTGCAAAAGTATATAAAAAATATGAGAATATAGGTATATTGGGGGTAAAAAATTACGTAAACGTTTACAGATTTTTGTGTAAATACTCTGTTTTTTACATTTCGACGGTCCGTTTTCTCAGTTCCCGTTTCTGCTGTTTCAGAAGCTGAGGGAACAAAAAAAGTGCAATATCCGGCACCCTTCTGAAAGAGGATGGGGATATTGCACTCCGAATGTTATCTGTCAATCTAATTACTTATGGTCTCTGCTTCTTTACTTTACGATGACCTTGCTTGTCTTCTTGCTGCCATCTGCCAGGGTCTTCACAATGATGTTGATACCCTTCTGAAGATTTGAGAGCTGGGTGCCGTCGGCTGCATAGATGGCGGTCTTGATGACTGCTGCATCTGTAGCTGAGGTGATGTTGCGGATGCCGGTGCCCTGACCAACAACTATAGCTTCGCTCAAACCGCCCATCTCGTTGGCTGCACGTACGCTCCATGTTGCAGAGGCGTCATCAACGATATAGTTAGGAGTGATGGTGAAGTCTACTACCTTGCCGTTCTTGCATACTGCCCAGAGAAGCGCGTAGTCGTTATTGTCCCAAGCTAGGGTTGTGCCGTTCAACTTTACGTTGGTTGGAGCTGAAGCCTGCTCGGTAGCTGCAGTTGGATCCCAGTCATCATCCTGACCCATTACAGTTTCAATGGTGTAGGTTGCTGCTTCCTCTGCTGTGAGGATAGGGTCTCCTGCTGTTTCATTACGACGGTTTACATAATTGTCACCATCCTTTGAATCGTAGGCATCGTAAACTTTCTTTCTGTCCTTGAGGTCTACTACGCTACCTGTTGATGTGTATGAGTTGTATTCAGCGAAACGCTTAGGGTAACCGCCACTCATCTCGTTCCATCCTGCTGCTGAAGGGATAGCTTCCATCTTGGTGTCGATGTAGAGTGCAATAGGTGTGCCTTTGCCCCATGGACGACCTAAGGTGTAGTTACCATTCAGGTCTTTTGCCTCAGTAGCATCCTTGATGGTACAGTCTTTGAAGATGTATCCATACTTCTTTGGTTGAGAAGGAACTGCGAGATAGCCTCCCTTTTCGCAAATCCAGAGTTCTACATTATTATAATATACATCACCCTTACCGCAGAGGTAGTCGGTACGACCACGAAGGATTCCGTCTTCGAAGTAGAATTTACCGTTCTGGTTGTTTGATACGTAGGTGTCCTGGTAAGCCCAGAGGCTTACGTTCTTACAGATGGTCTTGTTGCTCTGGTCGTTGAGTACGATGTCGCGACCTTTGGCATCACCCATACTGCTGTACATCTTCAGATCCTGGAAATAGGTGTTTGTTGCTCCCTTCTGCAAGCAGAGTACGTCACCCTTGCCGATACCTTCCAATACGTTGGCTGATTGGCCTGAGTTTGGAACGGTGTTGGTCAGTGAGGTGTTGTCCATGCCTTCACCAATGATTGATACGTTTGGCGTATTCATATAGGTGGTTGGGTTAGCATAACTCTTGCCGTCGCTACCTGTTACCTTACTCTTCTCGTCTGCAGGAATCTTGTAGTCGCCCTGCTTGATGAAGATGCGGAAACGCTTGCTAGTATCTGTACGCTTAGCTGCTGCATCAAGTGCTGTCTTGAAGTCGCCGTCGGTTGGGACGATGAAGTCGTAGAGAGCCTTGGTTACAGCTGGCTTGGTCTTGGTAGTGAAGTTCAGAACGATTTCCTGGTCTGTGGCATTGTCTGTCAAATCGGCTACCGAACCTGCAACGAGTGTGAAGGTATAAGCTGTAGCGTAGTTCAAGCCTTTGTATGCAAAGGTGATGGTCTTGCCGGATACGGCTCCTTCAATCTTTTGTGTGCCGAGTGTAGCGGCTGCGTTGTCGGTGAGTTTTACCTTCTCATCAAAAGCCAGTACAATCTTGCCGTTGGCAGATGCGTTGGTTGCGCCTTCTGCTGGTATGGTGCTTACGAGTATAGGGGCCTTGCCGTCGTTAACGAGCTGGGCAGTACCTGTGATGTAGATATTTGTGATAGAGATTCCGTCGTTGTCGCCTGTTGCTCCCTTGATGGAAGAAGTCTTGTCGGCAATCCAGCGGATGTATACTTCTGCCTTGTTGTTGGCATCGGATGGGAGAGTGAACTCTCCGTCTGTCCAGGCTTTGGCTCCTGGCATTTTGATGGAACCTACTTTGGTCCAGTCGGTTCCGTTGAGAGAGTATTCTACATTATATGTTTCGTATGCGTTATAATTGTAGAGCATGCTGCTCTTTACCTTGATGTCGGTAAAGGCTGTTGCGTTGACCTTGGTCTGCCAGTAGGTCTCACCCAGTGGCTTGGTTTTCTTGGAGGTCCAGTTTACAGCTGCATTCTTTCCTTCGTAGCCGCCAGCACTGTTGCTCTTGTCGAGCCATGTGTATGTATTTCCGTCTGCATCGCGCAGGATGAGCTGGTCTACATCGTTGTCTTCTGCAGCGAAGTCTGCTGTACGACCTTCTCTTGCTGACTTATAGAAGTCCCAGCCTGCGATGAAGTCTTTTGCAGAATATGCAGCAGTGTATGATTGGTCGGCGTTCATGTTTATTTTGCGTTCTGCTCCTGTTTCACCATCATTCCAGTTGGTAAAGGTGAGGATGTCGTTGCTGCTGGCTGTGAGGGTTACTTCTGTTCCCTCTTCATACATGTTCTTTCCTTCAACAATGGTTGGGACAGGAGAGGCACTTATCATATAGTCTTTTGCTCCACCTTCAACCTTGTAATTCAATGCGTAGGTGTTTATCTTCTCAAAGTTTGCCTTCAATGCTGTGTTGGCAGAGATAGAGAAGGTGTATGCTTCATCTGCAGATACCACCTGGTTGTTGGCATCTGTCCAGTTGACAAACTTGTAGCCGAAATTCTTTGTTGCTGTTACGGTGATTGATGTCTCAGCATCAAATACGGTTCCTGCAGGAGATACTTTGACTGTTCCTGCTCCTACGGTTGAAACGGCAGCCGACAGGGTGTACTGCTCAACCTGCTGAACGGTTCCATTCAAGAGACCATTGATGTGTACATCGGCAAAGCCTTGCTGCTTAGCAGAGCCAACGCCGACGGTGCAACTTAGCGTGAAGCCTTCTGCTGATGTCAGTTGGGCTTGCTGCTCGGCAGTGAGCTGGATGACGATATGGTTGGTCAGGTTTTCGTGATCCTTATATTTGTCATCCTCTGTAGTTTTGTTGTCTCTTAATGCCGTGAAATTACCCAAGTCTACAGAAGTTCCGTTGCTAAGTTTTGCGGTTACGGTTACTCCATTTTCTGCATCTGTACCGAATCGGTTTACATAGGTACTGATAGATGTTGGGGTGAATGTAAGACCCTTGCTTGGTTTTACGGTCCATTCTACGGCTTTTGTTGTGCCAACAGGACCGAAACCAGCCATGACCATCTTGTTTCCGTCTTTGTCTTTTGTAGTCTGTGATGTCTTGAGAGAATACTTCAAGTCACCGGTGTTTACGGAAACCAGACTGAAACCATTTTCTGGTGATTTTGTGTACAGTGTAGCGTAGTTGGCGTCATTAAACGGCCATGAAACGCTAGCTTCTTCGTTTTGGTAGGTTTGCGCATTTGCCACTACCATAACAAACAGGGCTATGAGTGAGAGCCCAAATCTGAGTAGATCCTTTTTCATTTGTTTGCCTTTTTAGGTTGTTGTACTTATTATTTTTATTCACTACCGTCCCGTTAAAGTGGACTAATCGTTCTTTGAAATCATTGAAATAAGTCTTTTATGAGCAGTTTCCATTGACGGACAAAACACCGCTCAGGGAACTGTTCGATAAGACTTATTCCAATGATGTCAAAGAGCAATTTGGTCCCCTCATTCCGGGGCTATTTGATTAATATTAAACTCGTCCCAATTTTAACGGGACTCTAATGATTTAACATATTTCTTTCCCTTAACGACAACTACGCCATGATAACCTTCTCCAACACGCTGACCGTTAAGATTATATATAGCATTATCTTTTTCAGATTCTCTGGAAAGACCTAATACCGGAACAATAGTAGCAAGGCCTCCAACAAGCGTTATCTCCTCACCTGCATTAGTTGGAATATCATAGAGATAAGTATCCGGAAGCGTAGTGGCAGGAATCTTACTTGCATCCTTGACTATAGGCTCCGGCATGCCGTAAGGCTGCATCAAAGAATTGGTATTATTGCCTTCTGCTACAGAAAGAGCTGTACCATCGGCATTTGTCAATGGTGTTGCAGTACGCAGACGTAAGTTTCCGCCGACAGTAGACTTCACTGCAAGCTTCTCTATCTTGCCGTCAACCCATTTCATATCTGTCACCACAAATCCGCCACGGGCACACAGTCCTTTCACTTCGCCACCGGCTTTCCATTCCGTAGGCAATGCAGGAAGAACATGCAAGAAGCCGGCATGTGACTGCACAAGCATCTCTGCTATAGCTGCAGTAGCTCCGAAGTTTCCGTCAATCTGGAATGGAGGATGGGCATCAAACATATTTGCATACGAGCCGCCGTCGGAAGAAGCGATTGTCACATTAGGGTCGAGCAGGACAAGCTGGTTCTTAAGAATCTTCATGGCATGGTCTCCATCAAGCATACGTGCCCACATGGCTTCCTTCCATCCCATCGACCATCCGCGGGCAGCATCGCCACGTCCGACAAGACTCTTGTGTACTGCCTGATAAAGTGTAGCGTTTTCGTATGGAGAAACCTGATTGCCAGGATAAGCGCCCCAGAGATGAGACAGATGACGATGAGACGAATTCTCTTTATCCCAGTCTTCCTGCCATTCCTGTACCTGTCCGTATTGACCAATCTTCCATGGAGTAATCTGTGCCTTCAGAGCATCAAGAGCATCTGCGAAATCCGCATCCTTATCAAGAGCACGAGCTGCAAGAGCTGTATTCTTCAACAAGTCATAGACCATCTCGTTATCCATGGCAACTCCTCCGAAAAGGGCAATGTTTGCAGTTTTACCGTCAGGCTTGGTATAAGAGCCTATACCAGGATGATTCTCCGGTGAGTTGCTCGGACAAACAACCATATACCCTGTATTCGGATCCTTCACAAGAAAATCCTGGAAGAATTCTGCCGCTCCCTTCATTATAGGATAGACCTCTGCAAGATATGTCTTGTCGCCAGAGAAGAGATAACGCTCCCAAAGGTGAGAGCAGAACCATGCGTTACATGTAGGCCATACTCCTACGGTGCCATTGTCTACCGCACCTGTCGTACGCCAAATATCTGTATTATGATGTAAAGCCCATCCACGTGCGCCATACATCTTCTTAGCTGTTTCCGCACCTGTAACACTTACATCCTTGACCATCTCGACAAACGGCTCATGGCATTCTGCAAGATTTGTGACTTCTGCAGGCCAGTAGTTCATCTCAACATTGATATTTGATGTGTATTTCGAATCCCAAGCCGGATACTGACGCGCATCAGGATTCCAGATGCCCTGCAGATTAGCTGGCTGTGTGCCTGGTTGTGAAGAAGATATGAGCAGGTAACGTCCAAACTGGAAGTAGTTGGCTGCCAACTGAGGATCAGAAGTCTTATGGAACTCCTTTATACGCTGTTCCGTGTTCTTGGACTCCTGTGTAGCATTACCTGCAAGAGTCAGGTCCACACGGTCAAACTGTGCCCTGTAGACAGATTCATGATCCGAAAGCGTTGTAACATAATCTTTCTTGCTGTTCTCGTAAGCTTCCAGATAGGCAAGAGCTGATGCACTTGCATCACCGCTTACATCATCATATTTCTTGAAATTAGTGGCTTGCGAAATAATGATTGTAGCGTATGTAGCACCTGTCACATTAAGACGCGGAGCATTTGTAGCGGCTCCCACTGTTCCCTGAGCATAGATATTGACATTGTCGTTTGTAATAGTGCCGTCAGTGTCCACAATACGCAGATAAGTACAAAGGTTGAGCTTGTTTTCCACATTCTCACACTTGTCACGTGCCGGTCCCATCGTTGCCTTGACAGTATGCTCGTCATAGAGGACGTTAGACGTGAGCTTCTCTATATTCGACTTATTACAACCGGCATAAGCCACATTGAAGTCGAGTTTACCTTTCTGGTCCGCTTCAAGACGCACCACTGTGACATTATCCTTGAAAGAAGTGAATACTGTACGCTTATACCCTACACCTTTCACATGATACTCCACATTGCTTGTTGCAGTATTCATATCAAGATAGCGAACATAGCCTTGTGCATCAACAGCATCCGAAGTCTGTGCACTTTCCATATCATCGAAACGCTGTCCCGGGAAGCCAAGCAAGACAACACCTGCTGCACGATAACTTGCTCCATGCGAGCCTTGCGACATCCAGTTCGTAACTGCAAGATTCTGTACCGAAGCATAATCTTTATTGAAGATGCCTTGCTGTACTTCTCTGAGTACTCCAAAAGCATTTGCATTATAGTTCGTGTTCGGTCCCTGGTCCCAGAATGTATCTTCGTTGAGCTGGAGCGTATCGCATGCGACACTACCGGAGTGCATAACACCAAGACGACCGTTTCCCAACGGTAGAGCTTCTTCCCAATAGCCTGCTGGCTTGTTGTACCACAAATGATTCTTGCTTTCTATTGTAGGAGCAGGTATCGGATTGGTATCGGCGGTGATGAAACTGAACGTCAAGGCTTTCGCAAGCACATTTCCAGAAAGGTCACTTACTGTATTTGCCGGTAGCTCAAAGTTATACTTCGCACTTTTGTCAAGAGCAGAATAGCTGAAACGAATTACATTGCCGTTTACTGTTGGAGCAAGCTTGACAACACTGTTTGTATTTGCATTCGTAAGCGTTGCCTCTGCCCCATCCGCCACATGCACACTCTCGTCAAAGTTCAAAGCAATGGTTCCTGTTGTCACGACATTATCCTCATTATCCTTTGGACGGCTTGATACGAATGCCGGTGCTTCATTGTCGTCAGCAAGCACCTTTACATATTTCAGATTGTAATTGCTATTCTTCGTGGCACTGACAATAAAGAGTCTCACTATGACATTCTCCTTATTGTCGGCATCAAGAGAGTAAACAGCATCATTATATTTATTCCAATGACTGCCGCTGACATAGTCATCAAGTGTTGTCCATGTCGTCCCTCCATCAACGGAATACGCCACACCAAAATGTGTGGAGCTACTTGAGCCGTCGCCTATAGCGAAATTAAGTTTCACGTTGTTCAGGTTTACAGTAGGGAAATTCACTTCGAAATATTGGTCATGTGTTGAGGCATCACCATAGTTTTCCTTTTGTGTAAATTTATCTATCGAAGCTGTGTTCAGACGCAAGACATAGCTGTCCTTACTTTGCTTTACCTCCCACTTGCCGTCACTTGTCTTCAGCGAAAGCTTATAGTTGGTCCGTACTCCAGAACATGTGTTCGGCAGAAACACCGGTTGTTTACTTTTCCATGCGGTATTGCTTATCGCCTGCCATCCGCTGCCATCCGGAGTGTAGGTCACAACAGTTCCGCTGCTTGAGTTTTCCCATCCCTCCGAGAACACCCATGACGCAACAGCTGTCTGTTGCGCATGGCTGATAACAGGATTCGCAAAGGTAAAAGCCAAAAGCATCAGAGCCACATGGAATAAATGACTCATCATTCTTTTCATAATTTTACTTTTTAATTGTTTTTAGATTACACTACCGTCCCGTTAAAGTGGACTAATCGTTCTTTGAAATCGTTGAAAATAAGTCTTTTATGAGCAGTTTCTAGAGTCAACGGACTTGAATTCGTAACTTTGCAGCCAAATACACGGCTGCGTTGACAGCCCAGCAGATAGCCGACCTCTACAAGAACCGTTGGCAGATAGAGCTGTTCTTCAAGTGGCTCAAGCAGCACCTCAAGATCAAAAAGTTCTGGGGAACTACCGAGAACGCTGTCAGAATACAGATAGCGGCTGCTATTACTGCCTACTGCCTTGTGGCGATTGTCCAGCACGATATGAAGTTGAAACGCTCGGCCTACGAGGTCTTGCAAATCCTCAGCATATCATTGACGGACAAAACACCGCTCAGGGAACTGTTCGATAAGACTTATTCCAATGATGTCAAAGAGCAATTTGGTCCCCTCATTCCGGGGCTATTTGATTAATATTAAACTCGTCCCAATTTTAACGGGACACTAATGATTACATTTTTAAGTTTGTTGGTGCAAAAATACACTTATTATTTTTATTTAAGGTATTTTTGTTTCGGTTTCGGTGCAAAAGTTACGTAATCGTTTTCGTAGTTTTAGTTCATGTTTTTCAGAGATTCTCAAAATGATTTATTATTTTTGCCACCGAAAAGAACTAGCAAATGAATGAAACTGCAATACAGTTATTCATCAACTAAATTTAATTTATAAACTTAAAAATAAACGATTATGAAGAAATTCTTTACTCTTATCGCAGCTGTAGCTTTGGCTGCAAGTGTTAATGCACAGGGCGTTTATGCTGTTTCTGATGGCGAAATTCCTGAAGGTGGTTCTAAAATCATTTCTGTTCCTAATATTACAATGACTTGGGGAGAAGATACTTGGAAAGATAATAAAAAAGTAGATGGTAAGTTTGAAGGAATGGATTACAAAGTAACTGGTAGTTCAAATGCTTCTGTTTCAAATATGGTTCCTTCATCTGGTGCTTATGTAGCTTTTGAAGCAACAAAAGACGGTGTTGTCACTTTCTGTTATAAACTGAACAAGAATAAGACTCAGCATTTTGTAGATCAAGATGGTAATAAGGTTGTAGAGTCTATTCCTGAAACATCAGGTAAATCTGTTTATCTTAAGACAGATTTTCCTGTAAAAGCAGGTGTAAAGTATTACGCATATACTGAAGGCAGTAAAATGGATGTGTTCGGTTTTAAGTTTGCTTTGGGTACTAGCACTGGCATCTCTTCAGTAAACGCTGCTGCAGCCAAGAAGAATGGTAAGACCTATAATATGGCTGGTCAGGAGGTTTCTTCTTCTGCCAAGGGCTTGATTATCAAGAACGGTAAGAAGTATGTAAAGTAACAGATTGTATATACATATAAAACAAAAGGGCATTCCCAAACATGGGGATGCCCTTTTTGTTTTATAAGAAGTTTTATTCCTTTATTACCTTATCCACTACGGTCTTTCCGTTCTGAAACAGCATCTTGCGGATGTTGATGCCTTTTTGAGGAGCAGAAAGGAGGGTGCCGTTGAGGCTGTAATACTTTACTTCGGCTAATTCACTGGGATTGGAGGTGATGATCTGCGAGATGCCTGTAGGTTTCTTCCATGCAGGATAGTATTCATCTACCTTGTTCTCTGCATCAGCATTGCCCTGCTTCATGATGTCCTCAACCAGAGAATTGGCGTAAACCTCAAGGTTGGTGTAGTACTCCCTGCTGTCAAGCGAGTAGGTGAGGGCATCTGTGGCGTCGTTTGGATCCAGACCATTGGCTGTCTCCCATGCATCAGGAATGCCGTCCTTATCGGTGTCGAAGTCGGCAGGGCGAGAAGCGGTGCCGAAGTTTGCCTCGGTGTAGCCGTTTACATCTGATACCTTGTCGATGATACCAGGTGATTTGGTAATACTTCCCTTGTACTTGGCAGTACCTGTCTTTGCCTCTTCCATGTAGCGCGCATCAATCTCATCGCGGTAGAGTGAGGCTCCGCTGTATGCCAGTACTTTACTGAATGCTTCGGCAGCAGAGTGGGTGGTAACTTCTCCTGTTGGAGCAGCAGCGTCCATCTTGATCTTGACACAAGAAACACCACTGATGGTTTGGTGGGCTACGGCATCTCCGTAGAAATTCTTTTTGTCAGCAGAATATTCCTCGCCATTATAAGTATCAATAGTTCGTTAATAATTCAATAATGTGCTAAGCAGCTATACGCTGTAAGCACG
>OGIM01000298.1_pt1 | contig 19138 bp, 12 predicted proteins | sample 1571801 | NCBI WGS metagenome assembly OGIM01 (sample SAMEA2582106, study PRJEB24529) | metagenome | biome: Human gut stool | place: China | collected 2011
ACCTGAATCTAACGCGTCTGCCAATTCCGCCATATCCGCATATTCTGTTGTGTTCGTGAGCCGTGACGCTCGGAACGATAGTTATTATACCAGATGCAGCAGAATTGTCAAGCACTTTTTCAAAAAACTTTTCATCTTTTTGGAAAGGATCATACTTTCGCATTTTTTGCAAACCGTGCAGCTGCGCTGTGCGCTGCGCAGGCGTTTTTGCGGCATTCGCAGACGCTCTGCAACGCATTGTGTGTGCCGTGCGCCGTTTTGGGTTTGACAGTTTTTTCATGGCGATGTAGAATAGAGATATTGTTTTCTTGCAATTATATAGAGGAGCGTTTTGCCATGCTGTATTTTGAAAACGACTACTGCGAGGGTGCACACCCCGCCATTCTGCAAAAGCTGACCGAGACCAACTTTGAAAAGGTCTCCGGCTACGGCACCGACCCCTACTGCGCCAGCGCCCGGGAGAAGATCCGCGCCGCCTGCGCCTGCCCGGAGGCCGACGTGCAGTTCATCTCCGGCGGCACCCAGAGCAACGCCATCGTCATCGCGTCCATGCTGCAGCGGTGGCAGGGCGTAGTGGCTGCTGCCACCGGCCATGTGGCCGGGCACGAAGCCGGTGCCATTGAGTACACCGGTCACAAGGTCATCACCCTGCCGCAGCACAACGGCAAGATGGACGCCGCCGAGCTGCGGGCGCTGGTGGCTACCTTCTACGCCGACGACAACCACGACCACATGGTGTTCCCCGGCATGGTGTACATCTCCCACCCCACCGAGTACGGCACCCTGTACACCAAGGCGGAGCTGGAAGCCCTGCACGCTGTCTGTCAGGAGTACAAGATGCCGCTGTTCTTAGACGGTGCACGGCTGGGCTACGGTCTGGCTGCCGAGGGCACGGACGTGACACTGGCCGACCTTGCCCGGCTGACCGATGTGTTCTACATCGGCGGCACCAAGGTGGGTGCGCTGTGCGGCGAGGCTGTGGTGTTCCCCCACGGCGCACCGGCGCACTTTATGACCATGGTCAAGCAGCAGGGCGCACTGCTGGCAAAGGGGCGGCTGCTGGGCATCCAGTTCGACGTGCTGTTCACCGATGACCTGTACTTCTCCATCAGCAAAAACGCCATTGCCACCGCCAACCGCCTGAAGGCCGGTTTTGCGGAAAAGGGCTACCGCTTCTTTATGGACTCCCCCACCAACCAGATCTTCCTTGTGCTGGAAAACGCCCAGCTGGCTGCGCTGGAAGGCAAAGCAAAGTTCGGCTTCTGGGAGAAGTTCGATGACACCCACACCGTAGTGCGTATCGCCACCAGCTGGGCCACCCGCATGGACGAGGTGGAAGCACTGATCGCCCTGATGTGATCCTGTGCCCCTTTCGGGGGGTATAACGATTTGAATGCCCTCCGCGTCTTACGGGTTGCGGCACCCAGCATCCGCATCGTGCCTTGGGCGGCACGTGCGTCTTGCTGGCCGCTGCCCCAACAACTCCTCCCTGTTTCCGCCACTGGCGGCGGTCGTCGTCGTTGCTGGGCATTTTTAGCGGAAAAACATTTATAATTTTGGGACAGCGGAGCGTCTGCGGACGCTCCGCTGTCCCGTTTTCACGGAAAGGGCTGCTACGGAGAACTGGCTGGTTGCCGTCACAGCTCCAATCGTGAAAAGAGGCTCAGAAGCGCCGACAGGTGCTCCTGAGCCTTTTTTATCGTTCTTCTGTATTCCACGGCTGCGGGGTGCTTTCCACCGGCTGGCCGTGGGCGGCAAGGGCGCGCTCCATCAGCAGGGCAAGGTAGGCGTCCTGCAAGGCGTCTGCCAGCGGATACACCTCTGCCCCGCCCGCAAGATAGCCCTGCATCCTGTCCAGAAAACAGGCGATGGCGGTCTCGTCCTCGTTCAGCCCCGCCTGCGCGGCAGCAGCTGCCAGCGGGTCGGGCAGCGGGGTCAACAGACGGCACACCGGCTCCCCGGCGGCATCCAGACAGCGCAGGGTATCGTCAAACACTTCGCCCCGCTCCCCCTGCACACTGGTGTGGGTGCTGCGCAGGTAGGAGTGGTACTGCACGCCGTTAAAATCCAGAAACGCCGTGCCGCCGCCCGCAAATTCCAGCGTGTGCTGCTGCAAGGTCTTTTCCACCAGAGCGCCGTTATGCACCGCACCCCAGCGGGAATCCGTTTCAATGATCTTTTCTGTCCAGCTGCGCCCGGTCACCCGCACCGGCTGCTGCCCGGCATTCAAAAACTGCCGCGCCAGACTGACCGCGTGGTAGCCGTGCGCCACCGACAGCCGGGCAAACTGCGGCGTGCCCAGTGCGCCACTGCGCACCGCCGCCAGCCGTTTTGCCAGCGTGGGGTACAGCCAGTACTGTTCTGCCACCTGCAGCTTTGCGCCCTGCCGGTGCAGCTGCCAGAGGGCGCGCAGGGCGTCCTCTTCCAGTGCCGCCGGGGTCTCGCTCAGCACGGCAAAGCCCCGGGCGAGCCATTCGGTGCTGACGGCGGCAATGGACGCTTTATTCACTGCCACCACCACAAGATCCGGGTGCAGGGCAGCGCACTGCTCCACCGAGGTGCTTACCGGCACGCCGTACTCCCGGTGCATTTTTTCGGCCTTTTCCTCGGTGCGGCAAAGCATGGCGCACAGCTCGAACCGTTCCGGCAGTGCCTGCGCGATACGCCAGTAAAACAGCGACCGCCAGCCGGAGCCTACTACGATAAACCGCAGCTTAGCCATTTGCCTGTTCCTCCTGAATATGTTTTTGCAGTTCCTGTTCAAAGCGGTCTGCGTCCAGCGGCAGGGTGAGCTTTTCCCCCAGCCATGCGGACAGATAGGCCGCATCGGTCAGCTCCAGCGCCCGCACGCCCTCCACGCCGGGGGCGGTCAGGGGCGTGCCGTGCAGGATGGCGTCCGCAAAGTTTGCCAGCATCTCCGGGTAAGGCTCTGCCTGCGGCGCGAACTGCTCGGTGGTAGTGGTCTCGGTAAGCTGCTGGCGCTCGGTGCAGTCTGCGGTACGGCGGTAGGTCTCGGTGTCTGGCGTGTAGATGTGCAGGGTGAGGGTGTCCTCTTCCAGCAGGGCGGTGCCCTTGGTGCCCACGATTTCCAACCGCTCGGTGTAGCTGCCCTCGCCGGTGGAAAGGATAAAAGTTGCCGTGCGCTGCTGCGGGTACTCCATCAGCAGGGTGGCTTCGTCGTCCACCATGAAATCGTTATACTTGCCGTAGGGGATCACGGCATAAATACTGGTCGGCATCCCGAACAGCCACTGCCAGATGTCCAGAATGTGCTGTCCCTGATTGAGCAGCGCGCCGCCGCCCTCCCCTGCCCAGCTGGAACGCCAGCTGCCGGAGCGGTGGTACATCCATGTGCGGAAATAACGGCTGTTTTCCAGCTGCACCCGCTTGATCTCGCCCAACGCCCCATCATCCAGTAATTTTTTGAGCCGCATATACTTTTTGTAGCGGCGCTGATGGAACATCATGGCAAAAACAAGGCCGCTTTTTTCGGCAGCGCGGTTCATTTCCAGCGCCGGTGCCAGCGCGTTTGCACTGGGCTTGTCGCACAAAACGTGCTTGCCGTGGGCAAAGGCCTGCATCACCAGTTCCGGGTGGGTCTTGTGCGGGGTGACCACCAGCACGGCGTCAAACTCCTCTGCATAGTCGTACAGCTGGTCGGCGCTGGGGCACACCCGCACCGTATCCGGCAGGGTGTCTTTTGCCCACTGCTGCGCCCCGGCGCTGCGGCAGACCACGGCGGTCAGGCGCAATGCGCCCGCCTTTCCTTCTGCGATCATCTGGGCATACTTGCGCCCCATGACCCCGGTGCCAATAACGGCTGCGCGTACCTCCTGCATGATAGTCCCTCCTGTTTTTCCACAATGTGTTTTGTTCTGGGGGAAAACCGCCTTTCACCCCTTCAGGTTTGCTTCAATGGCGGCTTTATCCAGTGCTTCGCCGATGACGATGACTACCTCCTGCCCCTGCGGGATGGGCGCAAGGGTGCAGCCGGCGGCGGTGGCGTTCAGCTCCAGCCAGCCGCCCGCCGGGGCGGGTGCAAAGCCCTTGACCCGCAGCACCCGCCCGCACTCGGGCACTGCGAACAGCCGCTGTGCGGCGGCTTGCAGCTGCTCCGGGGTGAGGTGCAGTTCCAGAAAGCAAAGGGAGGTAAAGGCTGCGTGCTCATCAAAATGCAGCTTTTCGCAGCTGGCCTGCCGGTAGCCGCAGGCGGCAAGGGCAGCAAGGTCGGCATCGGTCAGAGTGTCCCAGTCCTTGGCAACAATTTCCCCCGGTGCAAAGCGGCGGGAAGATTTTGCGGTTTCCAGTGCACGCTCCAAGTGGGCAGCGGCGGCGGCGCACTGGGCGGGTGCTGCCAGCTGGGCGCGGCTCAGCAGCACACAGCCCGCGTTCATGGTCTCGGAGGCCAGCAGGTACTCTGCCTGCGGGGAAAGGGTCTCCGGCAGCAGGGCGTCCACGATGGCGATGACGCTGCCCAGCTGATACCACCGGTCCAGCGGGTCGTCCCGCAGGATATCGAAAAACTCGTCCACGTCAAAGATGCCGCTGGGCTCCACCACCACCCGGTCAAAGCCGCGCATGGCCATGGCGATGAGTTTGGTGCGCATCCGGCGCTGGTGGGTGTCGCAGTCGCAGCCGCCGCTGATGGTCTCCACATCGCAGCCGGGGCCCAGCACCTCCTGCACCAGCATGGCGTCCACGTTCACCGCGCCGAAGTCGTTTTCCAGAATGCACACCTTATGCCCCTGCTGTACCAGATACCGCACATACCGGCGCAGAAAAGTGGTCTTGCCTGCACCCAGAAAGCCGGTGATGAGATCCACCTGAACCATATCTTTTTACCTCCGTTGCAAAAACCCTCCCAGCGCCGCAGCGCCCGGGAGGGCATATATTTCAGTCTTTTTTCCGGCGCTGCAGCTCCCGGATGAGCGCTGCTGCCTCCGGCGCGATTGCCCCCGGCACAATGGCCGGACGCGCCAGAAAATAGCCCTGCAAAAGGTCTGCGCCCAGCTCGATGACCGTGCGCAGCTCGGCGGCAGTCTCCACGCCCTCGGCAACGATCTTCATGCTGCGGGGGTGGGCGTATGCCACCACATTCTGCAGGATCTGCTGCTTGTCCGGCGAGGTGTCGATGCCCCGGATGATGGCGATATCCACCTTGATGAACCGGGGCGCAAGCTGCAATAGCGTATTCTCGTTGGAATAGCCGCTGCCGTAATCGTCCAGTGCAAACATCCCGGAAAAGCCCGGTGCATTGCGCTTTCTCTCCAATGCTTCGTAGTCGATGGCTTCCTCTTCGGTGATCTCAATGACCATGCGGCGGCGCAACTCATGCCAGCGGCTGTCTATATAATCAACATCCGCCTGCGACAGGCAGGTGCTGGCGATGGAGTTGACAAAGAGCATAGCCTCCCCGGACACGCTGCCCGCCCGGCACAGGCTGTCAAAGGTCTCCAGCGCCTTGGTAAAGGTGATGCGCTCGATCTCGTACAGTGCCCCCTGCTCCCGCGCCAGCTTCATGATGGTGGCCGGGGAGCGCAGGGTGGGCAGGTCGGAGCGCATCAGCGCCTCGTAGGCGACTACCCTGCCGCTGCGCGCCGAGTAGATGGGCTGGAAGCAGTAGAACACCTGCGCATTGCTGAGCAGCTGCCGGAACTCCCGGCGGGTGCGCTCGGCGTAGGCTTCGCGGTTGTACACCCCGATGTCGAACTCCTCCACCCGGCCCTTGTCGGCGTGCTTGACCTGATACATGGCAAAGTCGGCGTATTTTTTCAGCGTCTCCCAGTCCTGCCCGTCGTCCGGGTACCACGCGATGCCGCCGGAAAGGCTGATGTGCAAAGCGTTGCCGCTGGGCAGCAGCGCCACGCTCTGCTGCATGGCATTGGTCAGGCGGTCGATCTTTTCCCGCACTGCGTCCCGGCTGCGGTAGCCGTGGAACAGCACAAGGAACTCGTCGCCGGAAAGGCGGGCGCAGACCGTCCCGGCAGGGGTATTGTCCCGCAGGCACTGGCCGGTGCGGCGGATGTACTGGTCGCCCCAGTCGTGGCCGTAGGTATCGTTGATGTGCTTGAGGTTATCCAGATCCATCATCATCAGCGCCGCTACGCCCATGCGCTCCGGCGCGGCGAACAGCTCGGTGCACACCCGGTTGAAGGCCTGCCGGTTGTACAGCCCGGTCAGGATATCGTAATCGCGCTCGTGCTCGATGCGCTTCCGTTCCAGCACAGCGGCGGTCACGTCCTCGGCAAGGCCGATCTTGGCGTGCCCCTCGATGGTGCTGCGCAGCATGATGTACCGCACGCCGTCCGGCTGCCGGATGGTCAAAAGCTCGTCGCCCTCGGCGGTGCGGTCAGAGGGATTCTTTTCCCGGATGCCCTTGAGCACCTCCTCAAAGCGGCGCACGCTCAGCGGCTTGCCCGTGATGCCGGGCATGCCCAGCAGGGAGAAGAAATTATCGGTCACGAACACGCTGCCGGTGTCGGTGCGCAGCTCGTAGCCGCCGATCTCCACACTGGCCATATCCATGATGCGCAAAAACTTGGTGGAGTTGGTCACCAGTTCCCTGTTCAGCTCGGTAATGGTCTCGGCAAAGCGGTCCACCTCCCGGATGGCCGTGCGGGACAGGTGCGGGAAGGTCTTTTTCTCCTGCGCGTCCACCACCTCGCGGTACAAACGGTTGATGGGTCTGGCCAGACGCGCCGAGATCAGCAGGCTGCCCAAAACGCTCAGCACCAGCGTGATCACTATGGTAGCCAGCAGCACCTTGCGCACCCGGTCGGAAAAAGCCAGCAGCACCGATTGTTCCATGGTACCGGCCAGAAACCACTTTTCGGCGGCAAAGGGCGCGTTGCGATTATACACCTGCAGCGGCTCCAGCACCATATAATAGCGCTTATCGTTCAGCTCCACCCAGTTGCCGTCGCTGCCGTTGCTGCGGCAGTTCAAAACGCCCAGCGGTGCATCTGCCGTTACCAGATCCTCGCCGGAGGTCACGGTCTTGCGCAGGGAGAGCACGTCGTCCGTCAGCGCATCATCGGTAGTGGTCACGATAAAATAGGTGCCTGCCTTGTCCTCGTCCAGCTCGGTGAAGGGCAGTTTTGTTTGCAGATACTCCGTGAGCAGTTCCACGCCCACCACGCCGTATACCGTGCCGTCCGGCAAAATCAGCGGCATCGAGTAGGCAATGGCGTGCCGGTCGTCCCCTGCCAGACAGTAGGAGTTGGTGGTCCAGCGGCCATAGCTTTCTGCCGAAAGGCTGGCACCACTCTTATACGCGGTCTGAAACACCGTGCGCAGGATGCCGCCCTTGGTATTGCCCTGATAGGGGAAAGCGGGCTGCCAGCCCTTATCCGTGCCGATGCCCAGCTCTTTTACCACTGTGGCGCTGGCGCGTTCCAGCAAAAGGTCGTTGTTGCGCTCCGAAGGGCGGGCGTCCGGGTCCAGATCCCGCAGGTAGATGCCGGGCATTTTTTTGCCCACCTCGCAGGTGTCCAGATCGTGGGTGTTCAGCATGATAAAGATGCCGGTCACCTGCTTTGTGCGCAGGGTGTCCAGAAGCTGCGGGGCAAGCGCTACCAGCAAAGCATCGCTCTGCTCGCTGCTGTTATCCAGCGTATCCAGCGAGATATCGCCGCTTTGCAGCAGCTGCTGGGTGGTGGTGTTGATCTGCTCGCTCAGCTGCCCAAGATCCTCCGCGTTCCGCAGGATCTCCTGCACATAGCTGGCGCGGTTGCGCACCCGCATGGTAAGCAGATCCTTGGCGTTTTCGTCCAGCTGCCCGGTCACGTTGACGGCAAGGATGCTGGCGACCGCCATCAGCAGCTCCACCGCCAGCACCAGCATCAAGATAGCAAAAATATTGTAGAACACGGTTCTTTCCGGTCTGTTTTTCAAGCGCTGCCGCTGGCGCTCTTTCCATGCGTCAAACATCGCTCTGCCTCCTTTCCGTCTTTTTTGCGGGCGGTCAGCCCTCGTACTGCTGTAACTGTGCAAGGGTGGCCTGATACCACGCCTCAAAATAGTCATCGGTCAGAAACTCTGCCGTGGCTGCCTCGGCGCTCTGGCCTGCGGCGATGCGTGCCAGCACCGTGTCCCGGTCAGCACTGGCCTGATCGCTCATGCTGTATTCCAGTATCCTGCGGGCTGCGGTGCCGCCTGCAAAGACCGTAGGGGTGTACAGCTCGTTTTCGCGCACCGTTTTTACCGCGCCGGAAAGGATCTGCTCCATGGTGTCGGTCAGTTCCAGCCCGCTTGCGCGGATGGCGTCCATGTCGTTGGCGGCGGTGGTCACCGGCAGATAGCCCGACTCCACCGCGAAAGCGATGTTATTCTGCGGCTCGGTGAACCACTTTAAAAAGGTGACTGCGCCGTTGATCTCGTCCTCGGTGCCGGTGGTGACCACCATGCCGGCCCCCTGCTGCACCGCCACCTTTTCACCCCCGGCAAACCGGGGCGCAGGCAGCACCTTCATCTCGATATCGTGGATCTGGTTATCCCCGGGCATCACCTGCTTCGGAAAGAAGGTGGCACTGGCACAGGAGCTTACACAGCCCAGCAGTGCGCCGGTTTTCACGTCATCGCTGCGGAAGCGGCCATTCGCAGCAAAATACCCCTTGACGAAGGGCACATAGTAGTTATCCCACAGTTTGCGCACCACATCATGGTCGAAGTGCAGGGTCATTTTGCCGTTGTGCACTTCAAAAATTTCGCAGCCCAGCTGCTTTGCGCCCACAATCATATAGTTTGCCATCGCGTCCCGGCCAAACAGCGCCTTGCCGCCGGACCAGTTGTAGTACTGCTCGGCCACCGCTGTCACGCCCTCCATGGTGGAAAGGGCACCGTAACGCACAAAAGTGTCCTTTGCAAACCGCTGCCAGTCGGTATCGTTAAAGAACATCAGCTCAGTGGATTTTGCCACCGGAAAAATTTTTATGCTGCCGCTGCCGTCAAAATCGCCTTCGGTGATATAGCCGGGCACAAAGGCGGCCTGTTCGTCCTCGGTCAGGTAGTCCTTCAGGTCCACCACCATGCCCATCTGGTCCAGCTTATAGGCGGTATCTGCGTAGGCGGCAAAAATGGTGGGCATCTCCGCAGAGCCCACCTTGCCCTGTGCTGCGTCCATCACGTTGGCTTCCAGATCGTTCACCGTGCCCTGACTGGAACCTGTCACCCGGATGCCCTTTGCCTTGCCGATGGTCTCGTTGAAGGTGCTCACAAGGCGGTTGAAGCTTTCCAGCTGGTCGCCGTTGTAGTAGTTCCACACCGTGATGTCGGTCACTTCTTTTTTGCTCTTTTTCGCATCGCAGCCGGTCACTGCCAGTGCCGCTGCCGAGACCGCTGCCGCTGCCAGAAAGCTGCGGCGCGAGATCTTGTTCTTCATCCCATATCCTCCCAGCGTATACAGGCGCATTCTACCCCATACTATACTATTTTATATAATACCACCATCTCCGGCATAGTGTAAACTATTTCTTGAAGAATCTGGTAAAAAAGTGCAGATGACGAATTTGGGTCTGTTTTTTTGGCAGATTTGTCAAAAGCATATTCCCAACCATGAAAAAATCGGACAGCCCACGGACTGCCCGACTTTGTGTTTTTAAAGGAGGGAGCGCAAATGCCGTTTTGGGTCGCGTCCCTACCCTGTGAAAATGGGATAGCGGAGCGTCCGCAGACGCTCCGCTATCCCGAAATAAAAATAATTTTTCCGCTGTTTATGCGCAGAGCAGCGCGGAGCGCATTCAAAACCAGCCCCGTTACATCCGTATCCGCTGCGCGGCGCGAGCGATGGAGGCAAGCAGGGTCACAAGGCGTTTTTCGTCCATCTGGCCACAGTAGCTGGTAAAGGTGTAGTAGCACCCCTGCACGCAGAAGGACAGCACCACCTTGCGCACTACGTCTGCCTCAAAGGTGGGGTCGGTCTGGGCGATGCACTGGCACATGGCCTGCTCCACCCGGTTGATGAACAGCCCCTGCCGGGAGCCGGAGAAGAGCACGGTGATCTCTTTCTGATGCGCGGTGAAGGCGCGGAACATCTCCCGCGTCAGCCACTCGGTGCGCTCGCTCACATCGCTGGCGGTCAGGCGGGGCAGACTTTCCACCACCGCCTGCACCATCTCGTCCTCCATGGCGTTGGCCAGCGCATAGATATCCTGATAATGGGCGTAAAATGTGGATTTATTGATGCAGGCGCGGTCGCACAATTCCTTTACACGGATCTTCTCCACCGGTTTTTCGGTGCGCAGCTCCATAAAGGCTTCTTTGATGGCGCGCTCAGTCTTTTCAATGCGGATATCCAGAAAACCCACCCCTTTTGCATTTTTGTTGATTTTCCAACATTTTTCCGGTTTTGCGGATAGACAAGCCCCGCAAGCCTTTTTATACTTGGTACAAGCGCCGCAGGGTCACTCCTTGCGGTACAAAAGCCCCTGCTGTTCCAAAGCATCGCGGATGCGGGCAAAGGTGTCCTTGTCCGGGCAGCGCAAAGTGTGCAGGTGCACGCCGCCGGTCATGCGGCTCAAAAGGCTTTCGGGCGCATCCGCAGCCTGACGGATAAAGTTGTCCACATCGTACCGGTTGCACAGGTTCAGGGTGGCGCGGATCTCGCCGTACAGGCTGTTTTCCACCGCCACATCCACCACGGTGCCGCCCTGATCTACCACGGTGTACAGCTCCCGGCGCATCTCCTCCTGCGTGCGGTGCACACAGGCCAGAATGCCGGTATAGCCCTTCTCCGCCGGGTGCAGTTGGTAGCCCCGGGGGGTGGCATCGATCTGCGCCCCACCGGCGCGCAGCAGCGCCACATCCCCTACCACGATCTGCCGCGACACCCCCAGCTCGGCGGCCAGTACACTGGCGCTTAAGGGGGCACCGGCGCTGTTCAGCCGGGTCAGGATGCGTTCTCTGCGCTGTGCTGCATTCATAGGGGGTCAGGCTTCCTTTCCGTAAAACGACTTTTCTCTCCTTATTGTAGCAAAACGCAGCGCAATGTGCAAGGTTATTCCAATCTCAGCTTTCTGAACAAAGGCTTCCCCCGGAAGGGGGAAACCTATCCCCAAAGGGTAAAGGCTTTCGCTCCGGTCACGCCGCAGGCGTTGCTTTATTCCACCCGCAGCAGGGTGGCGTAATTGGAGGGCAGCTGCACCTTCATGCGGTTCCACTCAGTGGAGACCAGCACCTCCTGTGCTCCTACGGTGTCCGCCAGCAGGTCGGTGACCTTGGCGGCTTCCACCGGCAGCTGGAACTCCAGCTGTGCGGGGGTATCGCCGTTGTTCAGCACCGCTACCACCGCCTTGCCGTCCAGCACCCGGGCAAAGGCGTAGCACTGGGTGGTGAGCTGCAATTCCTTTACCTCGCCGTAGGTCATTTCCGGCAATTCAGCCTTGCATTTCCCCAGCGCTTTGTATACACTGGTAACAGGATTTGTACGTTCTGCATCGGCGTAGTCGCTAAGCTCCAAGCAGGGACGCAGCGGCCAGTCGCTGCCCCACTCCTTTTTGCCCTCGATGCCGAACTCCGAGCCGTAGTAGATGGACGGAATGCCCCACAGGCTGTACACCAGAATGGCGATGTGCCGGATGTGCTCTTTGTTGCGCAGCTTGTTGGGCAGGCGCTCCACATCGTGGTTATCCGAGAAGAGATACAGCCGGGTGTCGTGGCACAGCCCCTGCAGCCGGCGCATGGTGTGGGCAATTTCAAAATAGTTGTGGTCGTTGTGGCCGCTCCACAGGCCCTTGTGCAGCTCGTAGTTGGTGACGGAGTGCAACATTTCCGGGTTTGCCCAGCGGCTGTAATCGCCGTGGATGACCTCGCCCATCAGCCAGAACTCCGGCTTTACCTCGTTTGCCAGACGGCGCAGCCCGCGCATGAAGTCGAAATCCAGCACATCGGCTGCGTCCAGACGGATGCCGTCGATGTCGAACTGCTCCACCCAGAAGCGGACGGTATCATAATGGTACTGCTGCACCTCCGGGTTGCGCTGGTTCAGCTTGACCAGCAGGTTGTAGCCGCCCCAGTTGCCGTAGGAAAAGCCGTCGTTATACTCGTTGTTGCCCCAGAAGTTCACATCGCAGAACCAGTCCTTATAGCGGGCGTTCTCGCGGTTTGCCTTCAGGTCCTGGAACGCGAAGAAATCGCGGCCCACATGGTTGAACACGCCGTCCACGATGACCCGCTGTCCGCGGGCGTGGCAGGCCGCCACAAAAGCCTTGAACTCTTCGTTGGTGCCAAGGCGGCGGTCCACCAGACGGTAGTCGATGGTATCATAACCGTGGGAGCCGCTTTCGAACAGCGGGCCGATGTAGATGGCCGTACAGCCCAGCTTTGCCGCGTGGGCTGCCCATGCTTCCAGCTTTGCAAAAGCGCCCGGGGTGGGCTGGCCATCGTTTTCGTGTGCGCAGCCGCACAGCCCCAGCGGATAGATGTGATAAAATACTGCTTCGTCATACCAAGCCATGATCGTTCGCTCCCATTCTATTGCTTTAAAAAAGTTGCACCGCTTGCAAGGCGGTAGCAACAGTATACCACACCCTCTGGCAAATATGTGTATTTTTGCCGATTTTTGTCAAGATTCGCTAAGAATATCGGCTACTGTGCCGGTAAAAGGGCGTTTTTCTTGGATAGTTTGCCCAAACAGCGTTGTACCAACCGGCGCACACCGCCGGTCAACATAGAGAAGTAAGGAGATCTTTGCATGAATTACCCTGTGATCCCCCGCACGTTTTTCAGTGGCGACTGCTTCGATGCCTACCGCATTCTGGGTGCGCACCCCTGCACCGACCCAAACGGCGCCGAGGGCTGGCGTTTTGCCGTGTGGGCACCCGGTGCCACCGCCGTGGAGGTATGCGGCGGCTTTGACGGCTGGGAGCGCGGCGTGCCCATGGAAAAAGCCGATACCGGCGTGTGGAGCGCCTTTATCCCCGGCCTTGCGGAGGGGGATCTGTACAAATACCGCGTGCACGGTGCGGACGGCAGCACCGTGATGCGCAGCGACCCCTACGCCTTTGCCACCGAGCTGCGCCCCGGCACTGCCAGCAAGCTGACAAAGCTGGATTTCACCTTTGACGACACCGCGTGGATGGAGCGGCGGGACAAATGCCGCAACCGCCCGCTGAACATCTACGAGCTGCACGCCGGCAGCTGGAAGCACAAGCCCGGCGCTACCCAGCCGGACGGTTCGGACGGGTGGTACAACTACGAGGAGCTGGCGCGGGAGCTCATTCCGTGGCTGCTGGAGCACCACTTTACCCATGTGGAGCTGCTGCCGCTGGCAGAGCACCCCTTTGACGGCAGCTGGGGCTACCAGACCACCGGCTACTTCTCGGTGACCAGCCGCTACGGCACCCCCGCCCAGTTTGCGGGCTTTGTCAACGCCTGCCACCGCATGGGCATCGGCGTCATCATGGACTTTGTGCCGGTGCACTTTGCCGCCAACGCCGACGCGCTGGCAAAGTTTGACGGCACCTACCTGTACGAGTACGACAGCGATGTGGGACAGAGCGAGTGGGGCACCTGCAACTTCAACTACTACCGCCGGGAGGTGTGCAGCTTTCTGAGCAGCGCCGCCGGGCTGTGGATGGACGTGTACCACTGCGACGGCATCCGCATGGACGCCATCTCCCGCGCGCTGTACTGGCAGGGCGACCCCAACCGCGGCGTGAATCAGGGTGCGGTGAACTTTTTGCGCAGCCTGAACCACGGCCTGAACGAGCGCTGGCCCACCGGCATCTACATGGCGGAGGATTCCACCAACTTCCTCAAGGTGACCGCCCCCACCCGCTACGAGGGCGTGGGCTTTGACTACAAGTGGGACATGGGCTGGATGCACGACACGCTGGACTACTTTGCCACCCCCTTCGGCGAGCGCCCGGGCTGCTATGGCAAGCTGCTGTTCAGTATGCACTACTTCTACAACGAGCTGTATCTGCTGGCGCTGAGCCACGATGAGGTGGTGCACGGCAAAAAGACCATCATTGATAAGCTGTGGGGCAGCTACGCGGAAAAATGCGCCCAGCTGCGCACCCTGTATTTTTATATGTACACCCATCCCGGCAAAAAGCTGAACTTTATGGGCAACGAGCTGGCGCATTTCCGGGAGTGGGACGAAAAGCGGGAGCTGGACTGGAATTTGCTGGAATACCCCTTCCACGATGCCTTCCAGAAGTACTTTGCAAACCTCTGCCGCACCTACGCCTCCGAGCCCGCCCTGTATGACGGCGAGTACAACCCGGATTGCTTTGAGTGGGTGGCAAGCGAAAGCTGCGCCGAGGGCGTGTACGCATGGCTGCGCAAGGGGCGCGGGCAGAACCTGCTCTGCGTGATGAACACGCAGGACCACGCCCACAAAAAGTTCCCCCTGTACCTCAAGTTCCCCTGCAGAGCAGAACTGGTGCTGGACACCGAGGCCGGGGCTTGGGGCGGCGTGCACAAGGCGCACCGCAAGCAGAACTTCCACACCACCGACGGCGGTGTGTTCGGCCGGGACTACACCCTGACGCTGGACCTGCCCGCCATGGGCAGCTACCTACTGCGGCTTGCCCCGGAAGCCCCGAACCCGGACGCCGCCCGCCTGAGTGCCAACAAGGCGCTGGCGCAAAAGCGCAAGGCGGCAAAGGCCGTAAAGGCCGCTGCGGAAGTTTCCGATAAGTAATATTTATGTAAAAATGTCCCGTCTGCTTTGAAAGCGGCGGGACATTCTGCATTTTTCGCCGCCGGGGTGCTGGACAGTGCCCCGGGGAGTTGTTATACTGTAAGGTGTGAAACTTTGCAAGGAGGGCTCATTCCCCATGACCGATACCATAACAAGGCTGCGCACCTCAAACGCGGCAAAGTGCGTGCTGGCGTTGGCCGCTGCGGCGGTGCTGCTGGCCGTTTTTGCGCAGGCTGCGCCCGGCAGCGGTTTCTTCTTTCCGCTGGTGAGCCTGTGGTGCAACTTGGCACTGTTTGCCTGTGTGCTGCTGGTGCTGCGGGTAGCGGGGGTAAAGTTCGACCTGTTCCACAAGGCGGTGCTCGTTGGCCTGTGGGCGGCGGCGCTGGTCTACTTTTTCTGGGCGCTTGACCGCCGCAGCTTTGTTTACATCTGGGATTATTTCAACTATATCAACAAACAGTACAGCGCCGAAGCCGCCTTTCTGCAAGGCCCGGCGGCGGGCTTTCAGTACATCTTCGGCTCTTTTGCCGAGGACTATACCAACTTCATCACCCTGTTTTTGGATTTTCCCTTCTGCCTGAGCGACCGCACCGGCGACAGCTTTGCGTTCTGTCAGGTGTTCAGCATCCTGCCCATGCTGCTGGTGCTGCTGGCGGGGCTTACCATCAAGGTGGGGCAGATGCTGCAGGTGAAAAACCGCTTCTGGTACTTTCTCATGGGCTTTTCGTGGTGCATCACCTTTCCCTTTTTGCGCATGAGCGCCATACTGGGGCAGCCGGACTGGTTCGGCCTGATCTTCGGCTTCAGCATCCTGCTGCTCACGCTGGACTTCCGGTTTGAAAGACTGCAGCCGCTGCGCTTTTGCCTGCTGTTTGCTGCCACGGCAGCCATCATCCTTTCCCGCCGGTGGTACTTATACTTTGTGGTGGGCTACTACTTTGCCTACGCGGCGCTGGTGCTGGTAAGCAGCGTGCGCACCGCCCGCGCCGGGCAGAAACCGCAGGCGCTTATGCAGGTGCGCAATCTGGTGCTGTTCGGGCTGATGAGCATGGTTGCCATGCTCATCCTGCTGTGGCCGATGGTGCGCAAGATCCTTGGCTTTGACTACGCCGGGCGCTACTCCTACTACAACTTCGGCGGCCTTACGCTGGAGCTGGTCGCACAGGCTTTGCGCATCGGGCTGCTGAACTTTATCCTGATCGGGCTGGGGCTGTGGTTTGCGGCAAAGCGCCGTCTGCCTGCCCTGCCCTGCCTTGCGGGCGCAGAGCTGCTGATCAGCCTTTTGCTGTTCATCCGGGTGCAGAACTCCGGCTCTCACCAGATGCTCCTGTTTTTGCCGGGGTGGCTGTTGCTGTTCCTCACCGGCGCTGCCGCGCTGGCCGAGGGCATCCAGAAGCACCGGGAGCTCAAACTTCTCTACTGGGTGTTCACGCTGGTGTTTGCCGTCTCTGTGCGCTGCTCTCCGCTGACCGTTGTAGCGATGCCGGGCTTTCTGGTGGATCACTTCCCCCTCAAGGCGGCATCGGAGTTCGTCCGGCTGGACAAGCTGATCTACGACCGCAAGGATCTGCCGCAGATCAAGGCCATTGCCAACTGGATCGACACCCACTGCGCCGAGGGCGAGCTCAGCTACATGATCCCCCACGATATGCTGTACTGCCCGGATCACTTCAAGAACTGCCTTCTGCCCGAAACGCCCATCAACGATAAGCTGGCCTTCGGTTTCTCGGTGCCGGGCACCCACAACTTCCCCATGCAGTTCTTCGAGGCCAAATATGTCCTTACCGCCGACCCCTTCCCCCAGACCTTTGTGGGCAACGGCGAGATGTCCCACAAGCTGAACGAGAGGTTCCTTGCGGTGCGGGACGAGTACTTTGCACAGGAAGCCACCTTTGATATGGGCAACGGCACCACCTTTACCATCTGGCGGCGCACCGTGGCTCCCACCCGCGCCGAGGTGGAGTACTACCTGAGCGCCTTTACAGAAGAAGATGCACAATACCCGGAGATGTTCTCCGAGGTCGCAGAAAGCTGGCTGGCCGCCCGTGGGCTGTAACGCCGCTTTGCTATAAAAAAGGAGTGTTCGACTATGGAACAGACTGCAAACGCCATGCCCGCTGCCGCTTTAGGGCAGTACAAGGGTCTTGTCTTTACCCGCCGGGTGCGCCCGGTATCGGAAAAGGCCGTGGACGCGGATATTGCCAACTTGGCGCGTGTCCATGCGCCCTTTGTGTCCACCGGCGACCCCGCCGCCCGCGGGATGCGGGTCACGCTGGATTTCGAGGGCTTTCTGGAGGGTGCGCCCATCCCGGACAGCCGGATGGAAGCCGTGACCGTGGTGCTGGGCACCGGGCAGCTGATGCCCGCCGCCGAGCAGGCCGTGTACGGCCACTGCGCGGGCGAAACTTTCCGGTTCGATTTCACCTACCCTGCCGACTTCCGGGTGCCGGAGCTTTCCGGCAAAACCGCGCAGTTTGAAATTTGCCTGCACGCAGTAGAGCGCAAGCAGGTGCCCCCGGTGGACGATGCCTTTGCCAAAACGCTGGGCTTTGCGGACTTGGAAGCCCTGCGGGAGAGCCTGCGAGAGAAAAAGCGCCTTTCCCACGAAGCCAACGCCGACCGCATTGCCGGGGCGGCGCTGCTGGATATGGCGGGTGCGAACCTGACCGCAGACCTGCCCACCGCGCTTTTGGAGCAGAACGCCGAGCACCAGATGAGCCAGCTGCGCCAGAGGCTGCGCAAGAGCCAGATGACCATGGAGCTGTACTGCAAGAGCGCCGGGCTGACCCCGGAGCAGGTGCGGGAGGGCTACCGCAAGGAAGCCGAGCGCCAGCTGCGGGCCATGCTGGCAGTGCGCGCCATCGCCGAGGCTGAGCAGATCACCGTGACCCAGCAGGAGGTGGACGCCGAGATCGCCCGCCTTTCCAAGCTGCACGACACCCCGGAAGAGGAGATCCGCAAGGTGCTGAGCCGGGACGCCATCGCCGCCGCCGTGACCAACCAGAAGGTGCAGCGCTTCCTGCTTGACCACGCTGCCCTTACCTCTGTTGTGGAAAAGGAGTAAGACCATGGGCTTTTTTACCAGAACTGCAATGGATGCCCTGATGAAGACCACCCATCCCGAGATCAACCGCCGCCAGTGCTGGAACCTGCACCCCCACCGCAAGCCCTGCACCACCTGCAAGGACATCTGCCCCTACGGCGAGGAGATTTTCTCCCGCCCGAACCTTGTCAAGGACTGGGACCCCTGCACCGACTGCGGACTGTGCGTTTCCGCCTGCCGCAGCGGCTGCATTGCGCCCTCGCCGGAGCAGGTGCAGCGGGATACCGCCGCTGCCGACACCGACAGTGATACCATCTGGATCGGCTGTGAGAAGTCCACCCGCAAAAACACCGTGGTGCGCAGCTGCATCTGTGCGCTTTCGTGGGAGGCGCTGGCGTATCTGGCGCTGAACAAAAAGATCGTGCTGGACCTGACCCCCTGCGGCGGGTGCGAGAACGACTTGTGCGCCGAGCAGCTGCGCAAGGAGTTGACAAGACTTGTGGACTTTTTCGGTCAGCCGATGTTCGAAGCGCGGTTCTCGCTGGCATACGAGGAAAAGGAGTACCCCTACCATGTGCAGGAGCTGACCCGCCGCGAGATGCTGGAACAGGTGAGCCACGGCTCCAAGAGCGGCACCAAAAAGCTGCTGCAGATGCTGCCCGGTCTGCGCAGCGAGGAGGACAGCGGGGTGGACTTCCGTCTGCTGCTGCACCAGCGCACAAAGCAGCTGAAAGCCGCTATGGAAACGCCCCTGCAGTACGGCTACTATATGCCCAAGTTCACCGACAAATGCTTTGGCTGCGGCCGGTGCGAAAAAGCCTGCCGCGCCAACGCTTTGAAGTTTGAGGAGATGCCGGGCGGCCAGACCCGCATGGTGCTTACCCCGTGGAAGTGCAGCGAGTGCGGCGTGTGCATGAACGTGTGCTCCAACAAGGGCTTTGACGGTATGAAGCTGTACCAGCTGACCACCCTTGGCCCCGTGGTGCTGCACAAGTGCACCAAGACCCTGTGCAAGCAGTGCGGCAAGCCCATTGCCCCGGACAGCGCCGAGGGACTGTGCTCGGTGTGCCGCATCAAGGCGCGCACCCAGAAGCGGCAGGAGGAAGCCCGTCAGCGCGCCGAACAGCTGAAAGCCGAGCGCGCCGCCAAGGCTGCTGAGGAAGCCGCAGCAGCGGCTGAAAATGCTGCCGAAGCTACGGCAGAAACTGCCGTCGAAGCTGCCGTAAAGACTGCGGAAACCGCCGCCACTGCCCTGCCCGCTGCCGTCCCTGCCGGGCAGAGCGCAACCCCTGCCAATGTGGCAGCGCCCAGTCTCGAAGCGCCGCGCTCCGAGTAACAGCCGGACGATTGGGAATGCGCTCCGCGTTCGCTTTGCGCATAAATAGCGGAAAGAATATTTTATTTTCGGGATAGCGGAGCGCCTGCGGGCGCTCCGCTATCCCATTTTCACG